>Ga0209710_1001765_pt1 | contig 15893 bp, 23 predicted proteins | sample ArcticOcean_MG_C_5_FD_187436 | JGI IMG/M metagenome (GOLD analysis project Ga0209710, IMG submission 187436) | Marine microbial communities from western Arctic Ocean - ArcticOcean_MG_CB4_138 (SPAdes) (version 2) | ecosystem: Environmental > Aquatic > Marine > Oceanic | place: Arctic Ocean...
AATGGAAAAAGCAGGCAAAGAAATATAAAAAATCTGTTAAAATTAAAAATATTCCAGCTAATCTTCTAAGTTTGGCAAGGTTGTACGGCGTAGAAGAATTTATTTCATAAAAGTACTTTCCAATAATTTACAAACTATATTTAAAAAATTAATCAAAAATTTGATGAAAAAAGCAATCATATTTAAGAATGTTAAAAAAGATTATGGCCAATTAAAGGCTGTAAACGGGATAAATTTATCAATTGAACAGGGTGAATTTTTTGGGTTACTTGGGCCTAACGGGGCTGGTAAGTCGACATTAATCAATATGCTAGCAGGCTTGGTCAGGCCAACAAATGGCTCTATTTCTGCAATGGGATTTGATGTTATCAAGGATTATCAGAATGCTAGGCACTCTCTTGGGATTGTCCCACAGGAACTAGTTTTTGATCCATTCTTTAACTTAAGAGAAATGCTCCGCTTCCAAGCGGGGTATTTTGGTAAAGGGAAAAGTAATGATGTCTGGATTGATGAAGTTATCGAACGTTTAGATTTAACATCAAAAGCATCAACAAATATGAGAATGTTATCAGGTGGTATGAAGAGAAGAGCTTTGATAGCTCAAGCATTGGTTCATAGACCCCCTGTAATTGTATTGGATGAGCCTACTGCAGGTGTTGATGTTGAACTAAGGCAAAGATTATGGGAGTTTGTCAAAGAGTTAAATAAAGAAGGACATACAATTGTTTTAACCACTCATTATCTTGAGGAGGCTGAGGCATTATGTAATCGCTTGGCAATGCTCAGAACAGGAAAAATTGTTGCGTTAGATACAACCAAGAATCTTCTTAAAAAATTTGCAGCAAAAAATTTAAAACTTAGACTATCCACAAAAAAATTATTTAAGTTGCCAATTAGCATTAAAGGGATAAATTTTACCTTTGACGATGAATTTTATATTTTTGAATTAAGAAAAATTACTGATATAAGCAAAATAATATCAGCTTTAAATGAAGCATCTATAGAGATATTAGATATGGAGACTGTAGATCAGGATCTAGAGAATATTTTCTTAAAATTGACAGGTAAAGTCTAGTATGAATACTTTGAGAAACCAGTTAATGGGAACATGGACTCTTCTAAGAAAAGAGCTTCTTAGGTTTTGGCGAGTTGTTTTCCAAACAGTCGCAGCACCCGTTATTACCGGAATATTGTATTTATTAATTTTTTCCCATGTTCTTGATAGCCGTCTCGAAGTTTATGAAGGTGTGGCTTATATGGCTTTTCTTATTCCTGGCTTAATTATGATGTCACTTTTACAAAATGCTTTTTCCAATAGCTCATCAAGCTTAATTCAGGCAAAAGTAATGGGTAATATCGTTTTTCTTTTACTGACCCCACTAAGTTACATTCAGTTATTTTTTGCATTCCTTATTTCAGCTATAGCAAGAGGTATATTTGTTGGTATTTGTATTTACCTAATAGCTACCTTTTATATTGATTTACCAATTAAACATCCATGGATAGTATTCTCTTTTGCCTTTTTTGGGGGAGGACTTATGGGAGCATTCGGAATCATAGCCGGAGTCTGGGCGGAGCGTTTTGATCAGATGGCAGCATTTGGAAATTTTGTCATCATGCCCTTATCAATGTTATCGGGAGTGTTTTACTCAATCCATTCATTGCCGTTATCTTGGCAAAAAGTTTCACAATTAAATCCTTTTTTCTATATGATTGACGGTTTTCGATATGGATTTTTTGGGCAATCGGATGTGTCACCATATTTTAGTTTGAGTGTTGTCATTCTATTTTTTATTGCCTTATCTTATATAACTATCAAAATGTTAAAATCTGGGTATAAACTGAGGGGATAAATGTTACTCGCTAGCCAAATAGAAGATGTAATTAATAAAAATTTAGATTGTACTTTTATTAAAGTAAAAGGAGATGACGGGACCCATTTTGAAGCTATTATTGTTAGCACTCTTTTTGAAGACAAATCTATTATCAAACAACACCAAATGGTTTACCAGGCCTTGGGAGACATGATGCGACAGGAAATTCACGCATTATCGATGAAAACCCTAACCCCAGAACAATGGAAGAATAATTAAAAATTTAAAATGGAGATAAATAATGACTGAAAATATAAAAATTAAAAAATTAATTGATGATAATCAAGTTCTTCTCTTTATGAAGGGCAACCCAAAATTTCCACAATGTGGATTTTCAAGTTTAGCTTGCCAAGTTTTAGATGCTTGCGGATCAAAATATGAAACATTTGATGTTTTGCTTGATCCTGAGGTGCGAGAAGGAATTAAGCTTTATTCAAATTGGCCAACAATCCCTCAACTTTATATTAAAGGAGAGTTTGTTGGGGGAGCGGATATCATAAAAGAAATGTATGAATCTGGAGAGCTTACCAAATTAATTTCACAAGGTTAGTCGTTGGATAAACTTATAATAAATGGCCAAAGGAGTTTGTATGGAGATGTTTATATTTCTGGCGCAAAAAATGCTGCATTACCAATTTTAATAGCTTCTCTACTGACCAAAGAAGAGTTATACCTAAAAAATGTACCTAATCTTTTTGATATTAAAACAACAGAGAAGCTATTAACCGTTATGGGTGTAGAGATAGTAAAAACTAACTCTCAGATGAAATTGATAGCTAAAGAGATAAAAGATTTTAATGCCCCTTATGATCTCGTTAAAACTATGAGAGCATCTATTCTAGTTTTAGGACCTTTGTTAGCAAGGTTTGGAAGTGCAAAAGTCTCATTACCAGGTGGTTGTGCGATTGGCTCTAGGCCAGTTGATATTCATATCAAAGGACTCGAGGCGATGGGAGCCAAAATTAAAATTGAGAATGGAGACATAGTTGCCTCTAGTCATGACTTACCAGAGCATAAGTTAGTAGGAGCACAGATTAATATGAGTCAAGTAACAGTTACTGGAACTGAAAATTTAATGATGGCAGCTTCACTTGCTAAAGGAAAGACCATACTTAAAAATTCTGCTCGAGAGCCTGAGGTCATTGATTTAGGAAACTGTTTAATTAAAATGGGAGCAGACATTAAAGGTCTGGGTACTGATATAATCACAATTAATGGTGTAGATGAATTACACGGTGCCGAACACTCAATTATTTTTGATAGAATTGAGGCTGGAACATATATGGTAGCTGCAGCAATGACATCTGGAGAGCTTAATTGTATTGGAGTTGAATCTAACATGATGACCTCTGTTATCGATAAGCTAAGAGAGACAGGCGTAGAAGTTATTGAGTCAGATAATATGGTTACAGTTAAAAGCAACGGTAAGCTAAAATCTGTAGACTTTGAAACAGCTCCATTCCCAAACTTTCCAACAGATATGCAAGCACAATTTATGGCGCTAAATGCAGTTGCAGATGGCACGAGTAAGATAGAAGAAAATATTTTTGAAAATAGGTTTATGCATGCGCAGGAATTAATTAGAATGGGTGCTGATATTCAAATAAACCAAAATACAGCACTTATAAGAGGCGGTAAAATATTAGAAGGCGCTAATGTGATGGCAACAGATTTAAGAGCGTCGGCCTCCTTAGTTCTCGCAGCTCTTGCTGCTAAAGGAACTACTGTCATTGACAGAATCTATCATTTAGATAGAGGATACGAAAATTTAGAAAAGAAATTTAACCAAATTGGGGCTCAAATAGAAAGAGTCAGTTAAATATGATTACTATTGCTTTATCAAAAGGAAGAATTTTTTCTGAAACTATACCTATTCTAAATGCAGCTGGTATTCAATGCAAAGAGGATCCAGAAACTTCTCGAAAATTAGTCTTAAAAACAAATAATGAAGAAATTCAGCTCATCATTGTAAGAGCTTCCGATGTCCCTACATATGTTGAATGGGGTGGGGCAGATCTGGGCATAGCTGGTAAAGATATTCTTGACGAATATAAAGGCGTAGGACTATATCAACCATTAGACTTAAATATTGCTAAGTGTAAATTAATGGTTGCTTGTCGAAAAGATTTTAATTACAAAGAATGTGTAAAAAATGGCATCCGCTTAAAAGTTGCTACAAAATATGTAGATGCAACAAGAACTCATTTTACGAAGAAGGGCTTGAATGTAGATATAATTAAATTATATGGATCCATGGAGCTCGCTCCCATTGTAGGTCTTTCAGATATTATTGTAGATTTAGTTAGCTCAGGAAAAACATTAGAGGCAAACCAACTTGTAGCCGTTGAAGAAATAGAGCAAATAAGTTCTAGGCTAATAGTAAATAAAGCCTCATTAAAAATGAACCGTGAAATAATTCAGCCGATGATTGATAAATTTTCTAAAGCAGTTTCAAATTAAATTTTGGATATTAAGAGACTAAAGTCTACCGATAACAACTTTTTATCAGAGCTCAAAAATCTTTTAACTTTTGATACTGATGATAACGAAGAAATTATTAAAGCCACAAACGAGATTATCAATGAGGTAAAAAAAGTTGGTGATCAAGCAGTTTTAGACTTCACTAAGAAATTCGATAATTTAGACACTAATAGCGTCCAAAGTTTAGAGATACATCAAGACGAGTTAACGGCCTCATTAAATAAAATTCCACCAGAAACAAAGAAATTCTTAGAAATTGCTGCACAAAGAATTAATGAATATCACTCCAAGCAGAAAGCTAAATCATGGGCATACAAAGATGATGGAGCGTCAAGTTACGGGCAAAAAATATCTCCATTAGATCGTGTGGGCTTATATGTCCCTGGAGGTAAAGCTGCATACCCATCTTCAGTTTTAATGAATGCCATACCTGCAAAAATTGCTGGTGTGAAAGATTTAATCATGGTTGTTCCTACTCCTAACGGAAAAAAAAATGATCTAGTTTTGGCAGCTGCAAAAATTGCAAAAGTTGACAGGGTTTTCACAATAGGAGGTGCGCAAGCAATAGCTGCTTTGGCATATGGTACAGAAACTATCCCAAGAGTTGATAAAATAGTAGGCCCAGGGAATGCATATGTAGCGGAAGCAAAAAGAAGGGTATTTGGAATTGTCGGTATAGATATGATTGCTGGACCTTCAGAAATAACTATTATTTGTGATGGGAAAACAAATCCAGACTGGATTGCAATGGATTTATTTTCTCAAGCAGAACACGATGAATTATCACAATCAGTTTTAATTACGACAGACTCAGGCTATATGGATTTAGTTATGGCAAGCATTGATAAATTAATTATTGATATGCCAAGAAAGAGTGTAATTATCTCATCGTTAAAAAATAGGGGAATTTTTATTCTGTGTAAGGACCTAAAAGAAGCTGCTGCAATATCAAATTATATAGCCCCTGAACATCTAGAACTCTCAGTGGAAGACCCTGAAAGTTTATTAAAAGAAATTAATCATGCAGGTGCAATTTTTATGGGAAAGAATACTTGTGAAGCGATCGGAGATTATTGTGCCGGACCAAATCATGTTTTGCCAACATCAGGAACAGCTAGATTTTCGTCTCCATTAGGAGTCTACGATTTTCAAAAAAGATCAAGTTTAATATCTTTATCTGCAGAAACTGCAAGTGAGTTGGGTTATATTGCATCAGCCCTTGCGGAAGGTGAAGGATTACATGCGCATTCGCAATCTGCAAAATATAGAATTATTAAAAAAAATGAATAAATATTGGAGTGAGATTGTTGAAAAACTGACTCCATATACTCCAGGCGAGCAACCCAAAGACAAGATTTTACTCAAATTGAATACAAATGAAAATCCATATGGCCCAAGTAAAAAAGTCTTAGATGCTATTAAATTAAGCGTTAAACAAAGCCTGAGATTGTATCCAGATCCTGAAAGTGAAGTCCTAAAACAAACAATTGCTAACTATTATAACTTGTCAAAATCCAAGGTATTTATTGGTAATGGGTCTGATGAAATTTTGGCGTTTATTTTTCAAGCCTTGCTAAAAAAAGAAGATCCTGTGCTATTTCCAGATATTACTTATAGTTTCTATCCAGCCTATTGCAGTCTTTACGATGTCAAATATAAAAAAATTCCATTAGACAAAAATTTCAATATTGATCTAAAAAAGTATGTGCTTAATAATGGCGGGATTATTTTTCCAAACCCAAATGCCCCAACTGGAATTCCTAAAAAATTAGTTGATATTGAAAATTTAATTAAACTAAATCAAAACAGTGTAGTAGTTATTGATGAGGCGTATGTAGATTTTGGAACAGAGTCAGCAGTGAAGCTAGTTAATCAATATAAAAATTTAGTCGTAACTCAGTCATTCTCAAAATCTAGATCATTGGCAGGAATAAGACTAGGATGCGCTTTTGCTAACGAAGATCTAATAGAGGCGCTCAATCGGGTTAAAAATAGTTTTAATTCCTATCCAGTTGACCGTTTGGCCCAGGTTGCAGGTGTCGAAGCGATTAAAGATGAAGATCACTTCAATGAAATTACTAATAAAATTATTCAAGCTAGAATATTTTTAGAGAAGGAATTACTTTTGATGGGTTTTAGTACTTTACCTTCAGGCGCAAATTTCATATTTACAAAACATAGGTCAATAGATGCGGTTACAATTTTTAAAAAATTAAGAGCGTCAGGTGTTATAGTCCGCCACTTTGAAAAACCGGAAAGAATTTCTCAGTATTTAAGGATTACTGTTGGTACTCATGAAGAGATGAGGAAGTTTGTTTCAATCTTAAAAGCAAAAATTTAGATGAAAAAACAACACCTCGATACAAAAATATGTAAGGTATGTAATAAATCTTTCACATGGAGAAAAAAATGGGAAAAAGTTTGGGACGAAGTTAAGTATTGTTCAGAGCGTTGTAGAAGGTCAAATTAACCAAACTCATGATAAAATCATTAAATGGATAGAATAGCTAAAGTCTCAAGAAAAACAAAAGAAACCGATATTAATGTAGAAATTAATATCGATGGTAACGGCAAATCATCTTTAGATACTGGCATTGGTTTTTTAGACCATATGCTTGAACAAATTTCAAGGCATGGGTTATTTGATTTGACGATTAAAGCTAAAGGTGACCTTCATATCGATGCACACCACACTGTTGAGGATATCGGTATTACTTTGGGCCAAGCTTTTGATAAAGCTATAGGAGATAAATTAGGTATCCGCCGTTATGGTCATGCTTATGTACCTTTGGATGAAGCTTTATCACGGGTTGTTTTGGATATATCAGGTAGACCAGGACTTGAATTAAATGCAGAATTTACTAGATCAAGAATTGGTGATTTTGATGTTGATTTAATCCATGAATTTTTTCAGGGATTTATTAACCATGCAAACATTACATTACACATTGATAACCTAAAGGGCGAGAATTCTCATCACCAAGCTGAATCTATCTTTAAAGGTTTTGGAAGAGCTTTAAGGGTGGCAGTAGAATTGGACGAAAAAATAAAAGGTGTTATGCCATCAACCAAAGGCTCTCTTTGATTTATAAAAGCTTTTAAATTTAATTTATGATTGCAATTATTGATTATGGGATAGGTAACTTAAAGTCAGTCCATAATGCTGTCAGCTTTATATCACCCAAAACTAAATCAATTATTACTAGCGATCCAGATATGGTTGCTAGGGCGGATAAAGTTATTTTCCCTGGACAAGGGGCGATGCCGGACTGTATCTCACAGCTAGAAACAAGAGGTCTAAAAGAATCAGTAATTGAAGCAGCAAAACAAAAACCTTTTTTAGGGATTTGTTTGGGACTTCAGATGCTTCTTGAAAAAAGTGAGGAAGGAGATGTTAATGGATTTGGATTGTTACCAGGAATAGTTAAGCGTTTTCAACCAAATCAAAACGAGAGAATCAAAATTCCACACATGGGTTGGAATAAAGTTGACGTATTAAACCCTCATCCAATGTGGAATAAAATATCTTCAGCAAGTAGGTTTTATTTTGTTCATAGCTTTTATGCCGAAGTTAAAGATAAAAGTTTGGTTATGGCAACATCTAGTCATGGAGAAAAATTCACATGCGCAATTGCCAAAGATAATATTTTTGCTGTTCAATTTCATCCGGAAAAAAGTTCTGAATTAGGACTACAATTATTAAATAATTTTATTACATGGGACATTTAGATTGTAAATTATGATAATTATTCCAGCGATAGACCTTAAGGAAGGAAAGTGCGTTAGGCTGAAACAGGGGCTAATGGACCAATCAACTATTTTTTCTAAAAATCCGGCTGAAATGGCAAGGAGATGGATAAATTTAGGGGCAAAAAGATTGCACTTAGTTGATCTTGACGGAGCCTTCGCAGGTAAGCCTGTCAATGAAAATGCGATTAAATCGATTGTTGCTGAAGTAGGGGGTGAAATACCAATTCAATTAGGCGGTGGCATTCGAAATTTAACTACCGTAGATAACTTCTTAAATAGCGGTGTCAATTCAATAATTATTGGAACAGCTGCAGTTACTGATGCAAGTTTTCTGAGTGAGTCCTGTGAAGCATTTCCTGGTCAAATTATAGTTGGTCTTGATGCAAAAGATGGAGATGTTGCAATAAATGGCTGGGCAGAACTTACTGGGCTTAACGTAATAGATTTAGCTCAAAAATTTGAAAGCTACGGAGTAGAGTCAATTATTTATACTGATATTGGTAGGGATGGGATGATGGCAGGAGTCAACATTGACGCGACTGTAAAATTAGCAAAATCCCTAAAAACTCCTGTAACAGCAAGTGGTGGAGTTTCTAATATAAAGGATATAAGGATGCTCTGCGATTTTTCAAATGTTGGGATTAGAGGGGTTATAACTGGAACTGCTATTTATGAGGGCACTTTAGATTTTAAAGAAGCTCAAGACCTAGCGAATCGTTTAACTGAGAAAAATGACTTTAGCTAAGAGAATTATACCGTGTCTTGACGTAAATGACGGGAGAGTTGTAAAGGGAATTAACTTTGTTGAATTAAAAGATGCAGGAGATCCAGTAGAAATTGCTAGAAGATATAATGAAGAAGGAGCTGATGAATTAACTTTTTTAGATATTACAGCTAGCTCTGATAACAGAGGTCTTTTGTTTGATATTGTTGAAAAAGTTGCAAAACAAATTTTTATACCTCTAACAGTTGGAGGTGGAGTCAGGTCGTGCGAAGATATTAGGAATCTTTTAAATTCTGGAGCAGATAAAATTGGAATAAATACGTCAGCAATTTTAAATCCTGATTTAGTCGCCGAGTCTACAAGCCGTTTTGGCTCGCAAGCCATTGTAGTTGCAATAGACGCAAAAAAAGTTGACGACCATTGGGAGGTTTTTACTCATGGAGGTCGAAATGCAACAGGAATTAATGCTGTAAGTTGGGCGCAAAAAATGGCTAAACTTGGAGCAGGAGAATTGTTAATTACTAGTATGGATAGAGATGGAACAAAAAAAGGGTTTGACAATATACTAATGAAATTAATTTCTGATGTTGTTGAGGTTCCAATTATTGCTTCAGGTGGAGTGGGAATTCTGCAGCATCTTGTAGATGGAGTTAAAGATGGAGAAGCTGATGCTGTTCTTGCAGCAAGTATTTTTCATTATGGAGAATTTACGATTCAAGAAGCAAAGCAATATATGGCAAAAAATAATATAGAGGTCAGACTATGAAAAACTGGATAAATAATGTGCGATGGGATTTGGATGGATTATTACCAGTTATTGTTCAGGATGAAATCTCTAACAAGGTAATTATGTTTGCTTGGATGAATCGTGAAACACTCGAGGAGTCTATAAAAAAGAAAAAGGCAATTTATTGGTCTCGCTCAAGGAATCAGGTCTGGATTAAAGGAGAAGAGTCAGGGCACTATCAAGATATAGAAGATATGTTTTTAGATTGTGACAATGATGTTTTACTTATTAGGGTAAAGCAACAAGGTGGGATAGCTTGCCATACCGGACGAGAGAGCTGTTTTTATAATCGAATTAATATGGAAACGGGTCAAATAGAAGAGATTGGCGAAATTATTAAAGATCCTAAAGAAATTTATAAGGATAAAAAATGAAAGATGAATTTTCAGAAAATTTACTAAATATTATTAAGTCAAAAAAAGAGGGTGATGCAAAAATATCATATACAGCTCTTTTACATAAAAAAGGTTTGAGCGAAATTCTAAATAAGATTGCTGAAGAAGCTGAAGAAACTATAAACGCAGCAAAATTTGAAGGGGATGAAGCATTAATTCATGAAGTTGCTGACTTATGGTTTCATTGTTTGGTGCTGTTATCAAAAAAGAATCTGACAGTTGGTGATATTACCAAAGAATTAAAAAGCAGACAAGGTATCTCAGGAATTGAAGAAAAAAACAATAGAGAGAGAAGTTAATAGGTATGGAAGATTGTATATTTTGTAAAATTTCCAGAAAGAAAATACCATCAACTATTGTCTATGAGGATGACGAATTATTAGCATTTAAGGATATCAATCCAGTAGACAAGGTTCACTTTTTAATTATTCCAAAAGAGCATATTGTAAGTTTAATTAAATGTAATACAGAACATAAGGATATTCTAAGTAAGATGTTATTATTAGCACCAAAGCTTGCTAAAGATTCTGGTTTAAAAGGATTCAGAACGATGATTAACTCCGGTAAAGAAGGTGGTCAAGAAGTTTTTCATATTCATTTTCATATTTATGGTGGGAGTGAAAAATTAGCAAAATTGTAACAAGGAGAAAACTATGCCTGGAATAAAAGAATGGTTATTAATATTATTAGTTGTTTTAGTTATATTTGGCGCTGGGAAACTTAGAAATATAGGTGGTGATTTAGGTTCAGCTATTAAAAGTTTTAAGGAAGGCATGAGTAACAAAAAAAAAGTAAAAAAGTAATTAAAAAATATGTTTAAAAAAGTTAACTATGTTTGATATTTCATTTGCAGAATTAATTACCATTTTCTTGGTTATTATAGTTTTTATAGCACCAAAGAATATACCTACATTGGCGAGAGGCGCTGGAAAAGCCACAAAAAAGATTAGAATTTTCATTTCAGATATTAAAAAAGAGCTGGAAAGAGAAAGTAAATTTAAAGAATTAGAGACAATTGAAAAAGAAATTAAAAAAACTCAAAATAAACTGTGAGTAGATTAAACATATTTTTTGGCCATTTCCTAGAGTTTAGATCGACTCTAATTAAATTACTCATTACATATTTCATAATATTTTTAGCAATGATGCCTTTTGCAAACGAAATTTACTATTTTTTTTCTGAGCCATTATTGGCTGAATTAATTTCATTAAACGGAACTGTAATTTCAACTAAACTTACTTCTACTTTTATAGTTCCATTTAAAATAACTGCATATTGCGCATTTATAACTTCATTGCCTTTTTTATTTTTTCAAATTTGGTATTTCATTTCTCCCGGGCTTTATAAAAGGGAAAAGAATTTTGTTATTTTGTTAATGTTTTTTGGTTTTATCTTATTCTTAGCTGGGACATTGTTCGTATATTTTTTAATCTTTCCCATCATTTTTAACTTCTTTATAAGCACTACCCCTAAGGATGTAGAATTAATGATTGATATTTCAAGTTACTTACAAATGATAATTGCACTTTTCTTGGCTTTCGGATTGGCTTTTGAAGTTCCATTAGTGTTAATTACAGCTGTAAAATTTAACTGGATTAAGATAAAGACATTAGAAAAAAATAGGCCTTATTTTATTGTTGTAGCGTTTGTTTTCGGAGCTATTTTTACACCACCAGATATAATTTCTCAGGTATTACTTGCAGTACCAATTTTATTGTTATATGAATTAGGACTTTTTTTTTCCAAAAAATAAACTAATTAAAAGTCATTAGGTCTATCAGTTCTATCAGGAATTTTATATAATGGGTAGCTTAAATAATTTAAACCCCCCTACATTTTATAAGGGCCTCAATGGCAAATAAAAATAAGAAAGTAGATTTGGATAGAAGACGCTTTTTAGTTGGGGCTACTTCCATAACTGGTGCCATAGGCGCGAGTGCAATGGGGATTCCTTTTGTTTCAAGTATGCTTCCAAGTGAAAAAGCAAAAGCTGCCGGGGCATCAGTAGAGGTTGATATTAGCCAAGTAAAGCAAGAAACGGTATTAACAACAGAATGGCGAGGTCAACCAGTATGGATTTTAAATCGCTCAGATAAGATGATTAAAACATTAGAGATTAATCCAAAAAAACTAGCAGATCCTGATCTTAAAGTTGCATCTCAACAACCTAAGTATTGTAAAAATAAAACCCGTTCAATAAAGCCTAATATGTTAGTAGTTGTTGGCATATGCACGCATCTTGGATGCTCACCATCACCCAGACTTTCACCAAAAGGTGATATGGGTGATAAATGGGAAGGTGGCTTCTTCTGCCCTTGCCACGGATCAAAATTTGATCTTGCAGGAAGAGTCTTTAAAGGTTCTCCAGCTCCAACAAATCTAATTGTACCCCCTCATAAATATCTAGATGAGAATATTATTATTATTGGTGAAGAAGAAAAGGATAAAGCATAAAATGTCAAAGAAAGACTCTAGTCAAAACTCAACTGGACTAATTGGATGGATTGACGAAAGATTTCCCCTTTCATCTTTTATAAAAAATCATTTAACAGGATATTATGCACCCAAGAATTTTAATTTTTGGTATCTTTTTGGGGCACTTGCACTTTTTGTTTTTGTAATGCAGATTTTGACAGGTATCTTTTTGACGATGCATTATAAACCGGATGCATTGCAAGCATTTGCTTCTGTAGAATATATAATGCGAGATGTCTCTTTTGGGTGGCTTATTCGTTATATGCATTCGACAGGCTCCTCACTTTTTTTCGTAGTTATTTACCTTCATATGTTTAAAAGTTTGATGTATGGCTCCTATCAAAAACCACGGGAGCTATTATGGATTTTTGGTGTAGCAATCTTTCTTGCTTTGATGGCAGAAGCCTTTTTTGGTTATTTATTACCTTGGGGTCAAATGTCATACTGGGGAGCACAAGTAATTGTAAATCTATTCACGACTATACCCTTTATAGGGCCTGATTTAGCCCAATGGGTTCGAGGAGATTATTTGATTTCTGATGCGACATTAAATCGTTTTTTTGCATTCCATGTGATTGCTTTACCATTAGCCCTTGCAGGTTTGATTTTTACTCACTTAATTGCTTTACATGAAGTAGGTTCAAACAATCCTGATGGAGTTGAAATTAAGGACTACAAGGATAAAAAAACAGGTATACCTCTAGATGGGATTCCTTTTCACCCATACTATACCGTCAAAGACTTAGTTGGACTGACAATATTTTTAATCGTTTTCGCAGCAATAATATTTTTTGCTCCTACGATGGGGGGATATTTTTTAGAGGCAAATAATTTTGTTCCCGCAAATCCATTAGTTACACCGTCACATATTGCACCTGTTTGGTACTTTACTCCTTTCTATTCTATTTTAAGAGCAGTCCCACCAATTTTAAATAGTCAATTTCCAGGAGTCGCTGCAATGGGCTTATCAGTGGTAATTTTTGCTTTCGTACCTTGGTTAGATAAGAGCCCTGTCAGGTCTATCAGGTATAAAGGCATACTTTATAAAAAATGGTTAGCCGCTTTTGTTGTTAGCTTTATTATTTTAGGTTATCTAGGCACAGTCCCATCAACTATTTGGGGTCAATTTCCGAGTGTTACCCCATTTCTCGGAGGGAGTGATATTGCCTTAGTAATTGCCCGAATTTTTACAATCATTTATTTTTTATTTTTTATTTTAATGCCTATATATAGCAAAAAAAGCATAACAAATCCTGTTCCAACAAGGGTGACAATGAGATGAAAAAGGTAATAATTTTAATTTTGTTATTAATTCAATCCCCACTTATTTTGTCGAGTGAAGATATTAACCTTGAACAAGCCCCAATAGATCTATCAGATCAACCATCACTTCAAAAAGGAGCTAGAACTTTTATTAACTATTGTTTAAATTGCCACAGTGCAAAATATATGCGCTACAACAAGCTTCTAGATATCGGACTTTCAAAAAAAGAGATTAAAGATAATTTACTATTTACTGGAAAGAAAATTGGCGACCCAATGGAGATATCTATGCAAACTGAAGAATCGAAGATATGGTTTGGTGCAACTCCACCAGATCTTTCGGTTGTTGCAAGGTCGAGAGGCTCAGACTGGATTTATAGCTATATGAAAGGATTTTATCGCGATAACTCTAGAGAAATTGGATGGAATAATCTTGTTTACGTTAATTCTGCTATGCCTCATATTCTATGGGAGCTTCAAGGTGAACAAGAGTTAGATAAGAATACAGGCAATTTAAGTATAATCAAGGCTGGAAAATTAAATCAAAAAGAGTATGATGCGGTCATTACGGATCTGACAAATTTTATAACTTATATGTCAGAACCTGACCAATTAAAAAGAAAAAAAATGGGATTCTACGTTATTGGTTTTTTACTTTTACTTCTTGTGTTAACAATTAATCTTAAGAAAGAATTTTGGAAGGATGTTAAATAATTATGATGAAACTTTACTCAAACACTACTGATCCATTTAGCCATAGATGTCGAATAGTGTTATTCGAAAAAGGCATGGATTTTGAAGTTATTGATGTTGATTTAGCAGATAAGTCTGAAGACTTATCAATTCTAAGTCCATATTCTGACTCTCCCGTTTTGGAAGAGCGAGATTTGGTCCTAACAGACCCTAATATAATAAATGAATATATTGACGAGCGATTTCCACACCCTCAACTAATGCCAGCTGATCCAGTAATGAGAGCTAGGGCTAGATTGTTTTTAAAAGATATGGAAAATGAGTTATTTATTCATATGAAGGATCTTGAGTCAAAAGAGACTAAAAAAAGAGAGAGTGCAAAAAAAATTGTAACCAATACATTAATTATGTTGAGCCCAATATTAGATAAACAATTATTTTTATTGCATGACGAGTACTCAATGCTTGATGTTGCAATGGCTCCTTTATTATGGCGCTTAGATCATTATGGAATTAAATTAGGAAATCAAAGTAAGGCGTTACTAAAATATGCAGATAAGATATTTACAAGGCCATTATTTGAAGAGGCTATGTCACCAGCAGAAAAAGCTATGAGGCAAAGTATTTAAATATGACATCGAGTAGTAAACCCTACCTTGTCAGAGGTATATATGATTGGTGCATTGATTTAAAGTTAACACCTTACATAACAGCAAAAATTATTCCTGGTGTGAGTGTGCCAAAAAATCATATTGGAAATAATGAAATTACTCTAAATTTATCTTTAGAATCAACTAAAAAATTAATTTTTGATAATGATTTTATTTCTTTCTCTGCAAGGTTTGATGGAAAAAATTACGACGTTTTTTTGCCTATGCAATCAATAGAAGGGATTTATAGTAAAGAAAATGGTGAGGGATTATTTTTTGATCGAATTTGTATTGCTGGGAAAAAAAACCAAAAACCAAAAAATATAGATCAAAAAAAGAAAAAACCATATTTAAGTATTGTAAAATAATTATTTAAAACTGGTTTCGAATAAAAAAAATTGATATAGTTACATTTTTTCAAATATGCCCTCTTAGCTCAGTTGGTAGAGCAACGCACTTGTAATGCGTAGGTCGTCAGTTCGAATCCGACAGAGGGCACCATTTATTTTACAATAACTCATTATTTTTATTGACAAAATTAATGAAGTATCCCATAATTTTGGGTTCGGTTGGGAGGGGTGGCCGAGTGGTTAAAGGCGACGGACTGTAAATCCGTTCTCTCTGAGTACGAAGGTTCGAATCCTTCTCCCTCCACCATAAGCTTTTTGCTGCTGTATGTGGGGTTTAGTATGGGTGTGCGGGTGTAGCTCAGTTGGTAGAGCATTAGTTTTCCAAACTAAATGTCGCGAGTTCGAACCTCGTCGCCCGCTCCAGATTCGATTTTGAATCAGCCCATGTGG
>Ga0209710_1001767_pt1 | contig 15887 bp, 9 predicted proteins | sample ArcticOcean_MG_C_5_FD_187436 | JGI IMG/M metagenome (GOLD analysis project Ga0209710, IMG submission 187436) | Marine microbial communities from western Arctic Ocean - ArcticOcean_MG_CB4_138 (SPAdes) (version 2) | ecosystem: Environmental > Aquatic > Marine > Oceanic | place: Arctic Ocean: Canada...
GGAACGTTTTAATTTAATAGTTTGTGCCATTTGGCTCTCCTAGATTGCGTATATACGCGAGGATAGAGTTACGAGTATGAACCGCCGTCTATTATGTTTGCCCAGCTTGCTGTGCCCGAAGTATTCATGCTTAATATATAATCAGAGGCTGTGGCACTTCCTGAAGGTTTAACTAGTCTGCTGTAGCCTGCATCTGAAGCTACACCTATAAGTAAGTCACCTACGGCGGTTGTTGTTACATTTTTAAGTTGGAGCGTATCTGCATTTGCAGTAATAGTTGCACTTCCAACAGCTTGAATAGTATTGCCTGATTTAGTTAAACCATCTCCTGCAATAACTTGTCCTGCTCCCGAAAATTGAGTTACAGTTAAAGCACTAGTGCCTAAAGTAGGAGCACCGTTATGAGTAAATACAAAACCGTTGTCTGCTAAAGTAGAACCTTCTTCTGTAAAAGTATACGCACCACCAGTTATTTTAGCAGCAATATTTGCGTCTTCAGTTCTAGTTAGTACAAATGCAACAGACCCCGAACCTAGGGTAGTAACTTTGTATATACCGTTTTGTAAGCCACTAGCTTGATCTTTTACTAGTATCCTGTCATTGAGCAGGACTGTGACCCCGTCTACAGTTAAAACACCATTTGCATTTGCGGTAAGAGTAGCATTTATACCACTACTTCCATTACTATAAGTAACTGCAGAAAGTGCTGCGGCTGTAGCCACTCTTACTGATTCTTTTATATCTAAGGCTTGTTGTACAGCGTCCACATACTCTTTAGTTGCTAAGCTGTTAGTATCAAACCCCGCTCTATTCTTGTAGCCAGAGGGAACATTGATTACACCAGTTCCGTTTGGAGAAAGTAAAAGACTACCATTAGTATTAGTAGTTGATATAGTGTTACCATCTGCTTGAAGATTGTCTACGTTAAGCTGAGTCAATCCCGCAATAGCAGTTGTAGTAGCGCCAGGATTTACAGCAGTACTACCTATAGTTGTTGCGTTAACGCTTACTGCTCCGCTACTTACAGTAAAGTCTGTACTATCAAAAGAAGCTATACCCTTCGCAGAAGTACTAGCATCAGCAGCAGCAATTGTTATACTTTGTCCCGAAGCTACTGTACTAATTGCTCCAGACCCAGCAACTGTTAAGCTCTGAGTTAATTGAGCTATACTGCCTGTTCCTGAATTACCTGTAGTGTTTAGACTAGACGCAATATTTGCAAAACTTACAACTCCTGAGCCATTAGTAATAAGAGCTTGCCCAGTACTGCCATCTACGCTAGGAAGTGAATATGGATCTGAAGTACCGATTGTGATAGTGCCGGGAAGTAACTCATTAATCTTTTTATTGGAGTCTACTACTATAGCACTACTTGCTGTAAGAGTGCCCGCTGTATGATCTAACATATCAACGTACAGTTTGCCACCTATTGCAGTAACTGCGCTGTTTGAAGGTTGCCCTATATATAGTTTATCAGCAGCATCAGAGTATGCCAGCTCTCCTTGTGCAAGAGAACTAGGCGCGATAGTACTACTACTTCGTTTAATTTTTAATGTCTGAGCCACTTAGACCTCCAAAAAACCTTAAAAGGTTCCTGCGTCTAGCGTGTCGGAATCTCCAGTTGCTGCCCCTACTATTATAGGAACCCACTGAAATGTGCCGCTGCTAGTTTCTCGATATACTTTGAGTTGATCGTCATCGGTATCATACCAGATGTCTCCCTCACCAACATTTGCGCCGGTAGGAGCAGAGGCGGAACGAAAGTTTTGATCTGCTAATTGTTTAAGAGCATCAGATACATTCGATGCTGTAATTGTATTATATGGTGTGAAAGCTATTTCGACAGAATTCTGATTAGGAATAGCCATATTATTTACTTCGACAGTAGTAATGTCTTCAGTTATATTAAGTGTAAAACCCTGTAATGAGGAGACTGTTTCTCCTATTTGAATCTGTGTTGCTATACCTGTCATGCTTATCTCGTAACTTCTTGGTTAAGAGTAACCTTACCTTCTATAAGCCTTTTTACTGTAATATCCTGATTAGTAAATATCTCTAGATCGTAGTGATAAAGGCCGGCTGTCATAGCTGAAGAAGTAGCAGGAGGAAGGGCTAATCTGACAACTCCATTAGCGGCTGCTCCGTGTATAGTACAAGTAAAAGTTCCTGCTACAGCCACTGCTGTTTTAGTTGAGCGCATCTGTGCCCTGGCAGAGTAGCCAGTAAGGTCTTTTAGGGCTCCGGCTTCCCTAATTGTTAAGTCAATTAAGAAAGACGATCCCTGATCAATAACTAGGTCATAATTAGCTGCGCTCATTAAATTTCTCCATTGTGAAAGTATAGCAAAGGGGACGTACGAAGTCAAGAATTATTTTTTTGGGGTGTTCTAAATAATTCTTGACATTCAAGTGGTTTTACAGTATAATAGTACCCAACTAAACAAGTAAAAAGGTACATCCGTGGACTATGTAATAAAGGAACTTTCAAATAAAACTCCGTTTGTTCTTGTACAAAACGTATTTGACGAGAACGAACTCGACTCAATACATAAAGAATTAGACTTTCTACAATCTAGAGAAAACCTGTGGTTGGAGCCTAAAGATAGCGGAGCTGCTAAAGACCTTGAAAACATGCTTCTGAAGAAGAATAAAGGAATATGGGTAAATAGCATATATGCTAATCCAGAAGCTTCGGCAATACTTACGAATAATATGAAGTTGTACAATTCAGGAGTAGCACAGCAAATAGCAATGGAGCACTCCTGGTTTGAGTATTTTTTGCATAATGCAGAGTTCACCACATTACTTTCCTACTATGAAGATAGTGACCATTACAAACCTCACAGAGACCATGCAGTTCTAACAACGCTAACATGGTTATACAAAGAGCCTAAAAAGTTCGAAGGCGGAGAGCTTATTCTGAATGACGAAGCTACTGTAGCCTGCACTAATAACATGACTTTAATTATACCTTCCACCTGTATGCACGAAGTAACCCCTATACTACTAGAAGAAGAGGCTAGAGGGCAGGGCTTAGGCAGATATACAATAACTACTTTTATAAGCGTCAAGCCCGCTGTAGAATCATAGTTTTCCTATTTTTACCCTTAATGCGCTTCCGTCATATATCTTAATCGAATTGTTCCCTGATGTAGTATCTAAAATAATAGAGTTAGATGCACTTATAGATGTCCCACTATTACCTATAATCATTCCTGATGTAGATAGCCCTATCTTTCCTCCACTAATAGCTGTGGCAGAAAATGTTATGGCTTGAGTCTGGTAGCCCGATCCATTAGTTAACTGATTTGTATTAGTTGGAGGAGTAACATAGTTAGTAGTTTGTGTAATGTTCACTTGCCCAGGGGAAGTAAATGCTTGAGTTTGAAAACCCTGATTATTTGTAAACTGACTCAGATTACTGAGACCGCTTTGAAAGCCTGGCCCATTAGTAAACTGACCCAAATTACCTAGCCCAGATTGAAATCCCGCTCCATTAGTTAACTGATTTGTATTACTTGGAGGAGCTACATAGTTATTAGTTTGTGCAATATTTACTTGCGCAGGCTGCGTGAATGCTTGAGTTTGGTACCCCGGCCCGTTTTGCAGTTGGTTTAAGTTTGTAGGATTAGCTTGATAATTTAAAGTTTGTGTTACATTTATCTGACCTACATCTAGTCTAGCGGCTTGTATAACACCAGTAGTAATCTTACTGCCATCAATAGTTGTGGTACCTTGAGCCCCAAAACTCATACCATTAGTACCATCAGTCACGCTCTGAGACCCCGTAAACGTAACTAATCCGCTGAATCCAATACCCTGCAATACTGTACCCACGGTTATTGTTTGCGACCCGCCCACGGTAGCTTCCGCTACATTAACCCTAGCGTACCAGTACTTGTTTGTATTTCCTGCTGCAAATGTTGGAGCATTTTCATCCCAACCACTTGTGTGCGTACCAAACAACCCCGTAGTAAAGTTATAGCCACTAGCAGTAGGTGCCGAAGGTTGCGTGGCTGACGCAGTTTGGTAGTACAATACCGCAGCAGCTGTTCTTGCTCCTTGATTGCCGTCTACTCCAATCACTCCTCGTCTGCTTTTAATAAACGACTGAGCGTAAGTGTAAGCTCTTTCTGCCCCTAGTGTATCTCTGACTGTAACCACGAAGACGGCTACGCCGACTTCAACATTGCTCATTTGGGTAATATTTGCTCTGGTACGAGTGAAAGTATCTGATGAAGTGGAAGCACTTCCTAAAGTAATACCCGAAGTAACAGACTGATTAGTAACCCTGAAAGAAGGAGACGCAGGACTTCCTGAGCTATCATAAGGTAGTTGAGTAGTTCCTATATTAACATTTACAGCGAATCCTGTATTAGAGAATCCGGAAGGATTACCATTAGCATCTGCAAGAATTGTAGCATTTAGATTAGTAAAGCTAATAGTGGGTGCATCTCTTGCTCCATCCGATTTGCCTTGTACTCCATTGCCCGTAGGGAAAAACGTTGAAAATAACTCTCTAGGAGCTAATCCACCTATCTGTCTTTGAGACACGACTACTGCATACCTAATCCAGTAATACTTAACAGTAGCACCCTCATTAGTTATCTGATCCACATAGTTATCACTCTTAGAGAATCCAACTTTTTTAAGACTAGAGTGTGTAGTTGCTAAGCCATCTGGTGTATCTGCTCTCCATATTTCTACTGAGTAAGTAGCAGGGTTAAAATCTGTTGTATTTGTCCAGGCAAGCTCGACCCCTCCCCTTGCGTTGAGAGTACCCGTCAGACTAGGAATAACATTAGGAGGCTCAGGAGCTTTAACGTTAGCTAGTGTAAGATCTCCAGGAACTATTTCTTCTGGGAAATCTGGTCTAATTAAGTATGCTTCGTCGTTGTGCTCTTCAGCAGTAACTTTAGTCAAGCAATTTTTTTCAAAAGTAAGATTAGTTATTCTGTAGTACTTATTTAACCACCCAAATCTTGCATAGCTTACTCTTATTATATCGCCTGCTCTTAGTAGAATACCTTTAGGGCCCATCGTAAAGTTAACTTTTAGACCTGCTCTTGACTGGTCAAGATACTGTCTTGCATTTATTCTAGCATTAAAGTAGTTATTAACATAAGGAGTTTTAATATCTCCTTTCTTATGAACCATTCTGTCTTCTTTTAAGTAGGTAGAGTCAAACATAGAAATTTGTCTACCTTCAAAGCGATTCTGAGGATCATTTATAGTAACACTTACTTGATTGAAAGTACCTTTAGCTCCCGCGTCCTCAACGTTAATAGATCCTATAATATCATCTTCGCCTATATCCTCTACAATATACTGATCTCCAGTACTAGTAGTGAATGTAGTTACGCCTGAGTACGCTGTTTTTATTGCAAGAGCATACTTACCGTTAGAGTCTCTGATCATACCGTTGAAGTGACCCAAGAATCCGTTAATATTACTAAAAACAGAGTTAGCAGTATTTATAACAGCATTAGTTTGATGCCTAGTAACGTGTCTTTGATTAGAGGACTCCCAGCCTAACATTCTCCAATATTTAACATCATCACTATCGTAGAGGCTGTAGCCTGAAGTAACTGATACAGCGCTAACGTACTTTTTAACTACAGGGTTACCGTCAAAAGTACTCATTGTAAGGTCTACAGCAGGAGTACTAGGGCCAGATCCACTTACTTTAGTAAGCGAAACAGAAACGCTGCTAGTAGTAGACGGTTGCGAAATAGAGCCTGCACTAGTCATTGCATGCACTCCACCCTTATGGTAGACTAGGTCTCCATTTTCATACGCTCTGTAGTCAATCCACTTATTAGCTATTTTTCCTAAAACATCATCAAACACTACACTATAGTACACAGTGCCGCTAAGAGTAACTGCTGAAGTACTGCTGAGAACTGTACCCTGCCATTTAGTTTTACTGGCTCCCACAAATTTATACACATCCCCTACCACTAGATTCGCACCCACTAGCATAGTGACATCTGATCGAGTGTCACATAATCGTGCAGTTTCGTAAAAAGATTCTGTATCTATATCTTTTTGTATATTTAGATTTGCACCGTATCTATCACTTGTTAAGTAGTCAAGTACCTGCATTGCCGGGTTAGTACTAACTCTTTGATCATTACTTCCGCCTACGCGAATCTCATATATGTCTGTGGCTTTAGGCAGCTGCAATGAATTGAAAGGTTGATCAACAGTCGCTACCTTAGTGGTACCGTCATAAGAAGTTATTCTTCTCTGTTGCTTAACAACAGTATTATCAGTATTAACAGTAGTAAGTATAAGTTGCATGTTCAAAAATGCCGCATTGTCACTAGTTGTGTTAGCCGCTAATTGTATTGCGTTTTTAACAGTTACCTTCTTGCCTGCTAAACTACTGGCTTTTGCACCTGTATTACCTACATTAGTTACAGTATTGCCCGACCCCGAGTAAGCATAGCTATAAGACGCCAGGCGGCTTGCAGGATCAGTATTACCGTTATCTAAAAGTAGGGAACTTCCTCCGGCTAAAGCTTTTTGCATAGACGCAGAAGGGCTGGTAAGAGTTAAGGTAGCTGAAGTGCTATTACTACTGGCTACTGCTGCGAAAATAGTTGCCTCTAGTGTGGTAGGAACTGTACCTGATATGTCTGCAAAATCAAAAGTAGTTAAGTGTATTACTTCAGTACTTCCTTGCTTTTGCATGAAAAAAGACTTATGGGTACCGAAAGGAGGCAAGTCTGTAAAGCGTACACGCAAACTGGTAGTTCCATCCATATTAGTAATGTCATATAAATCGGCTATAGTAGCTGTTCCAATGACACCTTCTGCATCCGCAGACTTAATATCTACTACTTCCCCTATATCGAATAAATCTTCACTAGCGTCAGACACTACAAATGCAATGTGCTGTTCATATGCATAGTCGTAGTTATTACACTCTATGCCCTTTCCTCTAACAACAAAGTCCAGAGAAGGAATAGTAGTCTCACCTTCTGATATAGTATACTTTGCTACTACATAGGCTGTGTCTCGTACTTGGTGTCTGGAGCCCCAATATGCCCCTACTCCTGTATAGTAGTCAGTTCCAACTTTAAAGTTATTTCCATTACTAAGTAGTAGTGAGTCTGCTTTTTGGTCAAATTTACCCGAGTGGAAAATTAATTTAGTATCAATAGGGGTAGTAAAAGAGTTGCCCTTTTCATGAGTTATACCGCCGCCTTGAATACTTGCACCGAAAGTAAAGGCAGTGTTAACAGGAGCATACGCGTAGTCAATATACTGTCCCTCGCTACCATAGTAATTATAGTCAGCTCCTACCTGTAGACTTCCTCCATAAGCTCTCGCAGTACCACTAGTAACTGTTCGTGCCGTAAGAGTGTCGCCTCTATCCATTCTGCCATAGCATAGAACATCTACAGTATTATTACCGTTCTGAGCTCCTCTAGCATCGAAATCGTTTTGATCTATGCAGAGTCCTGAAGTATCATCAAAATATATATCATACAGACCGCCTATCTCTCCTTCACAGAGAGCGTAAGCACAAAACACGTCTCTAGCATTACTATTGATAGTATCTACAAAGAAAGGGATACTGTCAATTTTTGCAACGCCGTATACTACGGGTATGTATTTTGCGTCCAGATTAAACCGTAAGTCTACTTCTCGGTCTACTTGTATCTCATATTCTGAGATTTTCTTACCGCCGAAAAGCCCCGCGAGGCCTCCCCGCTTTTTCTCTTTATAACGAGTTTCACTAATCTGATACGTAGCCATCAAGTTTAATGCTTGTTCGGAATGCTGAAACCCTAGGTCATTAGTGTACTCAGGTTTAATAGCGGAGGTTACGTCAGGCAAGCCATTTCCATCAAGAGCTCTATGATGTGAGTCGGACGTGAGTCTGCCCTGTACCCTAGAGAAGTCTCCCCAGTGATTAGTTAATTTCCATGAAACTTTAGAGCTTTTTCCTGGGTCTTCTGTTAATTTGCCACCCTGTATGATGCCCTTAAACATTAGGTAAGGAGCACCAATAGATTGTCCGGTTTCTGGATTTATGTGAGCTTTATATATAAATACTTCACGATTAATATATCGTGCATAAGTAGTTGAGGATCTATTGCTTAGAACTCCTTCTACTTCAGGACTATCAAAGTTAAGGCTGTATAGTACATTAGACTCATTTGCAAGCGAAGCTAACTCTAATTCTACATCATTTGTTACTTTTGTTAAAGCGTCGACATTTGCTGTTAAGTTATTGTTTGAAAAATAATTAATACGAACTCTAGCGGTATGATTCGCGCCTGACCCGCTTAAAAGCAACATAGTATCGCCTTCTCTAAAGCCTGCTTCTACTAGGTCATCTAAGGCAGTAACAGAACTAGAAGTAGTAGTTATACGAGTAGTGATAGCAGTGCCCAGAGCAGCTGCGGATAGTTGAACATTTATACCAGAGACTTTAGCTTGAATCGTTTCAGATATTCCACTTATATCTAGTAGCTTACCTGCTCTGTACGTCTGTGCTCCATTCGCATTACCCTGGATGTCTGTGCTTCCATCATCAAATACAAAGTCATGAGAGCCGTCTGTTATATAAGTATAGTCTTTTGCTCTTTGAGCACTCTTACCTTCCTCTGTCTTTAGGGGTTTCTCAAACTTTACTAAATGAGCATAGACAAAGGGGTCTTCCTCTAGTAAAGATTGGACTAAGGCATTATTATCTGAGTTTGCGGTATTTAATCTTCTGACGCCCATTACTGTGCTTCCTCCAAGTTGAGCGAAAAAGAATATAAGTTATTATTATCCAAAGAATACTGTAGACTGTCGCTCACAGATACTACTCTTACCAATGGATTATGAAATATGAAGTCGTCCCCCGACCCTATAAGTTTAGATAAACCTGGAGTAAAGTGTATACGAACTTGACTAGAACCAGGCTGTGCTGTCCCCGCTAAGTAATCAGCATTAGTTTCCACCCTACTTACCATATATGCTTTTTTATGGTTGGAGTTAGCACTACTGATTGTGAATAGATCTCCCGGTGTGGGCGCACCATTGCTACTGCTATAGCCTGTTTTTCCTATTAGTACAGAGCTTACACCTGCAGCTACTTGACCGCCCGCCTCTAGACTGTTGGACGCTGAATAAGTTGCAAAAGTAGCATTTCTTGGAACAGAGTACTGAGGTAATGATACAAAGAAAGGGTTCACACTTCCGCGTCTATGTATAAGGAAAGTATAAATTATATCGAACTGTTCTCGTGTAAGTTTATTATACTTTATACTTATTTTCCACTTATGTCCGACAATAGCACGAGCCAGTAGTCTACCAGAATTAGTTTTGTCTCTGAGAGTAGGCTGCTCCGAGGTTAGCTGAACAGAGGCAAATCCCTCTGCTGCTGTTCCCGATACCTGTCCCGCATTACCAATAGTATTGGTTGGATCGGGCAATATATTTTGAAAAGCGCTAAATGTGCTCATTAGTATTTACTCACTCCACCTGCAGACGGTGTGTAAACAGAAGTGTCTACGCCCTCTACAAAATCTTGACCATACGAGTTTGCTGCTTCTCGTATCATTCCAATAATGTTACCCCGTTGTTGCGTAAGAATGTCTTCTACTCCTGAAGCATCTAGTGCTGAGATTGAGAAGTTTACATTTGCTGGGGCTGCTGTCATACCATCTCCGTCATTGGGTAAAATTGTTCCTGGTGTCTCTGGTACAAATAGCTCTGGTCCCTGCTCACCAACCATGTATCCTGCTGTTTGTCCGCCGTTTGCTCTATACTTGGCTCCAGTGAATGCAGGTCTAAAGTTTTCTGCTCCGCCCTGTCCTTGTGCTCCACGGAAATAAGCTAGCTCTCCACCTGCTGATTTAGACTTAGCTAAGTCTGTAGAAGTGCCTCTTTGACCTATAGATATTTCAGAAGGCTGATTCGTGCCTGCTCCTGCAATAGTGCCTCCTCCTGCATAAGAAGTGCTAGAAATAGCCGATAGTTGCATTGCACCCATAGCCGCCATCATTGCAATACCTGGTATAGCTGCGGGGAACCCTTTTTCAGCTTCTTTCATTATTGCTTGGCCAGTAGACATTACTACCATTGCCATCTTCAGCTTTTTATCTTTTTCAAAAGCTTTCTTTTTAATAGCTTCTTTTTTAGCTTCTAATTGTTTAATCTTAGCTACACTTGCTGCAGATTTGCCGTCTCTCTTTTGTTCGGCTGCTATCTCTTTATCCACACCTGCTACGGCTGCTTTTGACTTGGCCGCTTGTATAGCACCGACAGCACTAATAGCACCACCTACAGCGCCCATAATTGCGCCCACTTTTTCCATTTTCCCGCTACTAGTTTCTATTGTCTCAAAAGCGGTAGTAAAACTTTCCGCTATATTAAAAGCGCCCTGGGAAACAGCAGCAAATACTGCACCTTCAGGACCTAAGCTCTTTAAGTGTTCTATTTGTCCGCTAGCTGCGTCGCCCATAGCCTTCACTCTTTCACTTAGTTTGCTCGTATACTCCTCTTCGCCAGTTTCTTCGTTTTTAGTTTTATGAAAAGCGCCGCCCTCTTCCCTAGAGTTCGCCATGGCAGCAGCAGTACCCATTGCAGCACCAGCACCGGCACCCTGTAGTCTTGTGACAGTATCTACTTCTGTCTGACGAAGAGCCATTCTAGTTCTTATTTCTTCAGTTTTTGCTTTCTCTAGAATTACTTGTTGTTGTTCTATAGCTAAAAGATCACCGGCAGTTTTATTCTCTGCGGCCTGTAAAGTTAGTAAGTGATCTCGTTCTCGCCCAGTTTGTCTTACCGCTTCCGCTTCCGCTAACGTTGCACCTAAAAGCTCCCTTCCGTGCATGTTCATTAGCTTAACTTGATTTGCTGCTTTACCTGCCGCTACAGCTTCTCTCTCTCTGGCTGCAGCTATTTCTTTTTGTACGCCCAGCGCGTCTACTGCACTAGTTCCAACCTTAGTACCTGATGGGTCTACTATTCCGTCTTTACCTGTTGTTTCTTTGGTAGGGTCATACTTAGCCCCGATTTTAGCGTGCTCTAGTTCCATTGCAACAGCTCTTCCTGCAGCTGTTAACGTTCTTGCTGCCGTAATAGTACCCATAGCTGAGGCAATTTCGTCGTCACCAGCTTTTTGCGCTTTCATTATATTTGACAGCTTAATACCCTCTAGCTCAAACTGTAAATCTAAGAGCTTATACTGAATATCAATTCCTTTAACTTTTTGCTCAAAAAGTTTTTGCTCTAAGGCTAGCCTCTCTGCTTTGGTGCTCTTGAATATATCTAGCTCGTCTTGTGCATTACTACCTGAACGGCCTCTTCTAGCTTCTATCTTTATTTTTGAAGTCTTATCTCGAGCATCTAATATGCCTTTTGCCATTGACAGCTGCTTACCTAAAAGATCATTAAGTCTTTTTGCGCCCTCAACTCGAGCTGTTGCTATCAAATTGGTTTCTTGGGTGGTGTCTTTGATCTGAAGCTCTAACAGACTAATTTCTTTTGTTAGTTTCTGATAGGCTTCTTTTTGAGTATTAGTAGCATCTATTATCTGAAAATTCTCAGACTCTGCTTTTTTGCCTCTAAGCTTTTCTTGTGTGGCTTGCTTTTCAAAACCTAGTTGTTTCTCCATGAGGAAAGCGTTCTTCTTAGAAAACTTACCTATTTGTTTGGCTTGCTCTGCATAAATAGCACTTTGAGCCGCTGCCTGCGTCATAATACTTTCATTTTCTTCCAGCGCATCTGCTGCGACTCGAAAAGCTGTAGCTGCTACGCTGCTATCTGTGCTTACCTTGTCGATACTCCTGTCAAGTTTTAGTAATACTTGGTATACTCTGGAATACTCGGCTTCTGCACCCTTAGCTACTTCGTCCAAATTACCGCCCACGGTGCTTCCTGCCCCATTAACTTCATTAGCAAAAGATCTCATTGCTTTGGTGTTTTTACTAAAAATAGTAGAAGTTTTAGCCCCAAACTGTTGAGTTTCATCTCGTAAAGTTTTAAAGCTATCTTGAATACCTCCCACGCCTGCTATTACTCTTTTTGAAGAATCCGACAGATTCTTAAAAGCATCCGCTAGTTGAGCACCGGTAGTAATTCCTCCATTGTTTACTTTTTCTAGTATATCTTTTACTCCGTTAAGCTCACCGGGGAGCCGGTTGCCTAAGGCAGTATTCTCTAGCAGTGCAATACTGGCGGTAAGACTGGCCATAGTACTAACTTTATCTATTTTGTCTAATCCTTGGGCCAATTTGGCTACTTGAGCTTCTAACTCTGCAACTTCTCTGATTGAGTTATTTAGCTTTGGTAATGCTAAGTTTGTTATGCCGCTGGCGACTAGCTTATCATTTTGTTTTTGTAATCTCTCTGTTTCCTGGCGAGCTTCAACAAGAGATAAGGACAATTTTTCTAGCTCTTCCTGGGTCTGCTGTTGAGAGACTTGATTAATTAGGATTAACCCTGAGGCTATTTGATCCAGTATTCCCACACCTACTTTAAGGGTAGCAAAATACTTTTCAAAAGCAGTAGCTGTATCGTCTCCTATAACTTTATTAAGTCTTTCAGCAATAGTTATAAAGCTATTAAAAGATTTTATAACGTCCTCAGTGGCTGTTACAACTTTATCAGCTTTAAAAAGGTCTGAAAACAAAGGTGAGAGAGCGGATGCTACAAAGACTAACTGACCAATAAAAGGTATCATACGCAGTATTGCAGTTCCAAACATTTTTGCAGAAGAAGTTGCAGTTTTAAACACAGCTGAAACTGTATTCATAGCCCCGCTAGCTTTACCTATTTCAGCAAACTGTCTTTTAGATTGCTTTGCAGCAATTCCTAATCCACCCGCAAAACTAGAAGAGTCGATAGCCTGTAGGCCGGCACTTTCTCTTTTTGCCATCCTGCCGGCGCCTCTTAGCCCTTTTGCTTTTGTGGTTCCGGTGTTTCTCTTACTTTCTTCATTTTGAACTGCGACAAGCCGTTCTTTTAACGTTGTTAATTGTTTGATCTCCGAGTTTAACTGGGTTGTTCTTGCCGTACTAGCGGAGTCGGTCAAGTCCTTGAGGCTCTTAACAACATTAGCCTTTTTAGTTAGTTGTCCAGTTACAGTACCAATATTTCTTTTTAATTGCACAGCGGATACGGCACCTCTAGCAAAATCTTTCTCAAGTTTTGCTATTGAAGGCGGGCGCATTTCCATCTTGTTTATGTCTTTACTTAGTTTTAGATAGTTTGCCGCAACTTTTTTGCCCGCACTTCGAGATGATCGAATAGCAACCGCAGCTAACTCTCTTTGGCTTTCTGCTGTTGCTTGTATGGAGGGAAGAATTGTTCTAACTAAACTGCCCCCGAAAGCAGCCATAGCTCCAGCCAAAGCCACTGGGCTAGAAGATAGTATCTCTATTAAAGGGACTAAGCCTTTAGAAACTAGTTCTATAAGATCATGTGATAAGTCTGAGAAGGAAGCAGACAGCTTATCATAGGGATTTACTTCTACTACTTGTGCAATTTCTGAGAATTTCTTGGAACCCTGCTCGATGGTTGCGTTCAGGAAAGCTTGTCGTCTCTCAAATTGAGTCAATTCGCTAGCAGTTTTAGTCATTGCTATAGCGTAATCAGTTACGGCATCATCTAGCCTTACCATAATACCTAATTCATCGAGTATTTCAGGTTCTAGTTTTGCAGTACCACGAACAAGACGATCTAGTGCGTCTCCCATATCTCTACCAAGTGCTAACGACGCGCCTTTTGCAACTTTAGCTAATTGATTTAATTGATCCGTTGAAAAGCCTGCACTGACAGCAACAGCCGTTGCACGCATAGCTTGTTCCGTAGATACGGCTGCACCTGTAATTATTTTTAGCTGGGATGCTACGAAAGGAAGATTTTGACCTGCAGCATTACCTACAGCTATGAGGCCGTCTTTTAGTTGGGCAACTGCTGCCGATCTTTGGAGAACTCCAAAAGCAGCAGTTATGGCGAAAACGTTAGCAGCAAGAACTGCATAGGCAGGAACAAGCCCCCCGCCAATAGCTTGGGCTTGCTTACTAAAAGCTTTTGTAGAGTTAGAAGTAGCACCCGCTACTCCTTTTTCCACTCTTTGATAGTTACTACGAGATTTATTGGCGCTCTTGGTAGACCTATCTAACTTATCAACACCTGCTGCTGCTGCCTTAGCTTCTTTTGCAACAATGCTTAACGAGCCTTTGTCGTCAACCCGTAATGTGAGTTTTATTTCGTTTCCCGCCACTTGCTTGTCTCTTAGCTTTCTGATGTGCCTTCTGTATTTCGTCAGAAGACCTCTGGATAGCTCTTGAGTCTAACCAAGACAGTAGTTGTAAAAAATACTCCGTGTCTTGTATCTCATATAAATCTAAGTAATGGGATAGATTTGTATAATCCTTACCCGTGTAACCAACATCTGGGTAGACCTTGTCTCCCATCATGTTAAAAGTATTTATCGCATAAACTACAATATCTGGAAAGTCTTCCCAGTCTGGGGGAATCTCCTCTTCTATAGGCTCATTCCCCATCTGCTCACATAATTCTAAATACTTGTCTCTGGTAAATCCCGAATCAAGATTTTTGAACAGGTTTTCCAACCGTTTTAGCACCAGCTCCTTTTGATCCTCCACGAAAGTTGTCTAAGTCAAAGACTACCTCGTTAAGCCACGTATCAAATTCAGTTGAGTTTGTGACAAGAACTTCAGCATTATCTACTGTGAATTCTACTTCGGAAGCAGGGTCTTGATCACCTACTTCGATAAGGATTAAGGTTTCTAGATGCTCTAGTGTTAAGCCTTTCCAGTTTTTAAGAGTAGATTCACTAAATTCTTTTATGAATTTATCTTCATCAAGTGTTTCTACTACTGCTCTACTCTTTCTGTCAAACTTTTGTCCTGTGCAACGCTTGCGAAGGCCGTTTAATTCTTTTCGTGATAAGTTTACCACTTCGACGGAGAATCCGTCTAGGCCAGGAAAGTCGACCCATGCTGACTTAGTGTCAACCATTAATTTTTTTAGTTCCATGAACTTTTATGCTCCAGTTGTGTATGAAATAATACTACTTAATTGTGTAGGATTGTCAGTTAGTTTCCAATCGTAACTTTGTACAAAAACCGATCCGACTCCTATTCTATTTGTATAACTACAATTACCTGTAAAAGAGAATCCTCTGAAACTTCCGCCGCTTCCTTCTCCCGCTGTAATAGCAATAGAAGCTGCTTCATCCCAAGACTGTAAGGCACGCGCATTAGTGCTAGCTCCTATAGTCCCTTTTTCTTCAGTAACGTATCTAGAAATAGACCCAGCGAGTGAACGTTTTTTAAGTGCAAAATCCGTTGGATACATAGCATTTGAAGCATTAGTAACACTCAGTGCTTGATGTACAGTAGAATAAGGATTCCACTCTATATCATTTTGAAGTTCTACTGCTACACTTACTATGTTTTGCAGAGCTTGAGAATCAAGAGTTACTAATACTACTGGATTCATGTTGTATCCCATACTCGAAGAGCGGGATTGTACAGAACCTGGTATAGTAAAACTTGCCTTAGCTCCAGCGAAAGATAGCTTAGATGCATCTCCCGAAACCGTCAAACTCAGGGGTCGTGATTTCTCAATTACGAACTCTCCATTTGTTATAACACAAGTTTCTAGTTTAAATACGTCTAGCTGTGTGGAAATGTATAAGTCAAAAGTTTTAACTTTGTTTGTAGACCCATTATAGTCTACTAGTAAATCAAAGATAACTGAGAAGTCATCCTCTTTTATTGCTGGAAACGTAAATTCAAAGTTAGCAGGGTTTGCTTTATTAATAACACTGCCTTCAAAAACATTTTTTTGATTGTGCAAAGTTTTCTTAGCATACCCACTTTCTTTAAAAGTTTGGCTAAAGCTTAT
>Ga0209710_1001769_pt1 | contig 15878 bp, 19 predicted proteins | sample ArcticOcean_MG_C_5_FD_187436 | JGI IMG/M metagenome (GOLD analysis project Ga0209710, IMG submission 187436) | Marine microbial communities from western Arctic Ocean - ArcticOcean_MG_CB4_138 (SPAdes) (version 2) | ecosystem: Environmental > Aquatic > Marine > Oceanic | place: Arctic Ocean...
TATGAATGAACTCAACTGCTGCTGCAAGTATTATAGGGTTTTTAGAATAATCATCTAGCTTTGCTGCCATCGACAAAGTGAGGAGAGGACGTAGTCTTTTTCCACTTGCATTTATTAAATGACTTCCAATATCCGAAATTAAAGGTATGGATTTATTAAGCCTATATATTATTTCTTTATCAACTTTTTGAAGCTGATTTTCTAAAATTTTTGATAAAGCCTCAGTTCCACTTAAAGATTTTAACGCTTCAATTCTATTCATTTCAAAATTCCAAAAAAATTAAATATTATTTTTCTTATAACTTTTAAATAATATAACATATTTTATATAAAAAAATAATTATTAGGAAAATGATGGTAAATATTGAAAAAACTATTGACATGATTCTAAAAGGTCAAATCAAAATAGCTCAACCAAAAGTAGGTTATCGATTTGGTTTTGATTCAGTTTTTTTAGCATCTTTTGTAAATGGATATTTAAAAAAAATTAATAAAAAAAAATTGTTATTAGCAGATATAGGAGCTGGAGTAGGGACGATAAGTTTAATTGTAGGTTTTAAAAACTTAAACATAGAGATAACTGCAGTTGAAAATAATGAAGAATATTTAAAGCTTGCAGAAGAAAATATTTTTAGTAATGGGTTGAACAATAAAATTGAGATGGTTAATGAAAATATCTTTAATATTAATAGTAAATTAATTAATCATTTTGATATAGTAGTCTCCAATCCTCCATACCATTCTGCAGGTGGAAATTTATCAAATAATATTTTACGAGATAAAGCCAAAAGAATTATTAATTTAGAAAAATGGCTTCAGATTTCAATTAGTTTATTAAAACACAAAGGTACTTTATTTATAATTTTTCCAGCCGGAATTCTCCATAACGTTTTAAAGTATTTAGAGAAAAGTTCAGGTTCATTTAAAATTTTTCCTTTTAGGCCTAACCAAAATAGTCCTGCTAAAAGATTAATTCTTGAAGCTAAAAAGGGGGGTGCCGGCCCTACTCAGTTAATGTCAGGATTAAATCTATATAATAGTAAAGGATTTTTAACAAAACAGTCACAATTAATTAGTGAAAAAGGAATTTATAATTTTAACATATAATGTATTGTAGGATTTTAAATTAATGTTGTATTCTATTTAGATCAATTTTTGTAATAGTTAACCAGTGAGGTTTATATGAGTTTTCTTTCTATTTTTAGAAAGTCCAAGAGTGTTTCAGTTATACAGTTAAATGGAATTATTGCACCCAATATGGGAAGAAGGAAAGGTTTGAACTTACATGAGCTTGAGAAGGTTATAGAACAAGCTTTTACAGGTAATAATATACAGGCAGTTGCACTGCAAATTAATTCTCCAGGAGGTTCGCCTGTGCAATCAGAAATGATATCTTTAAGAATTAGAGAGTTATCGGAAAAAAAGAATATACCAGTCTTAGCTTTTATTGAGGATGTGGCGGCGTCAGGAGGTTACTGGCTTGCTTGTGCAGCAGATGAAATTTTTGCAAGTAAAGCTTCTATAGTCGGTTCTATTGGTGTTGTTTCATCTGGATTTGGGTTTGATAAAGCAATCGAAAAGCTTGGTGTACAAAGGCGTCTTTATACTTCAGGAGATAATAAAGCTATATTAGATCCCTTTCTTCCTGAGAATAAAGAAGATATAAAAAGATTGAAAGCAATACAGAAAGAGCTTCATTCTCAGTTTATAGCGTTTGTCAAATCTAGGCGAGGAAGCAAAATCAAAGATGATAATAAAGAAGTTTTCACTGGTGCTTTTTGGTCAGGTGAAAGTGGTATTGAAATAGGATTGATAGACTCTTTTGGAGAAATGAGGAAAGTTCTAAAAGAAAGGTTTGGTAATAAAATTAAAATAAAAGAATTTATGCCAAAGAAAAAGCTTTTTGGCTTCAGTAACTTATTAGGTGGAGCGATGGAAATGCTTATTTTCAAAATTGAAGAACGCTCGATTCTTAAAAGATTTGGATTATAATATGATGCTCTCTATAGGAAAGATATTTTGGCTTTTAGTAATCTTAGCTGCCGTATGGTATGGATTTAAAATTATTGATAAAAGAAAGATAAAAGCTAAAGAAACTAATACTAACAAAGATAATCATTACTCCAAAGGAATAGATGCTTTTGAGTGTGATGTATGTGGCATATGGAGTCCAGGTGATAGTTGTAAAAATCATAAATGCTCAAGTAAAAACTAAAAAAATATGAACGAATTTAGCTTTGAATCTTCATGATTCATAAAATATTAACAAACTAAAGAATATTAATTTAATGAATAAAAAACTCTCATTTCAAAATATTATTTTGAATTTACAATCTTATTGGGCAGATTGTGGTTGTGCATTGCTTCAACCTTATGATACAGAGATTGGAGCAGGAACTTTTCATCCTGCTACAGTATTGAGAGTTCTTGGTCCAGAACCAATATGGAAAGCTGCATATTTACAGCCATGCCGAAGACCAACAGATGGAAGATATGGAGAAAACCCAAATAGGTTACAACATTATTATCAATTTCAAGTAATAATTCAACCTTCTCCAAATGACATACAAAATTTATATCTTAGTAGTTTAAATGCAATAGGTCTTAATACTAAGGATCATGATATTAGGTTTGTTGAAGATGATTGGGAAAGTCCAAGTCTTGGAGCTTCAGGGTTAGGCTGGGAAGTCTGGTGTGATGGAATGGAAATAACCCAATTTACTTATTTTCAACAGGTCGGAGGAATTGAAGTAAAGCCAGTTGCTAGTGAAATAACATATGGCTTAGAACGTTTAGCTATGTTTATACAAAAAGTTGAAAATGTTTATGATCTTGATTGGGATGGAGTTGAAAAAAATCAAGGTGGAAAAACGTATGGAGATATTTTTTTGCAATCAGAAAAAGAGTTTTCTGCTTACAACTTTGAAAGATCCGATTCATCAATTTTACTTAAACATTTTGTTGATGCAGAATATGAGTGTAACTCATTATTATCTGACAACCAAAATCTATTGCCGTTGCCTGCTTATGATCAATGTATGAAAGCTAGTCATATATTTAACCTCCTAGACGCAAGAGGTATGATTTCTGTCTCTGAACGACAAGCTTATATATTAAGGGTGAGGCAAATGGCTCGATCTTGTTGTTTGGCATGGATGGAAAAGTAACATGGAAAATTATAAAAGATTAACAGGCGATCTCCTCGTCGAATTTTTTAGTGAAGAAATCCCTGCACGAATGCAATTTCAATCTGGAGTTCATTTAGAGGAATCCTTTAAAAAAGCATTTGATAAAAAAGATATACGCTTTGGTGAAATTGAAATTTTTACAGGCCCAAGGCATCTCGCAATCATTATTAAACAATTAGATCTGAAACAACAAGATCAAATAATAGAAAAACGTGGTCCAAGATTTGATGCCAATGAGAAAGCTTTAAATGGTTTTTTAAATTCTAATGATATTTGTCTAATCGATACTGAAATAAAAGATACTAAAAACGGTAAGTTTCATTTTTATATAAAAAAAATCAAAGGTTTAGAGACTAAAAAAATTATACCAGAGATAATTCATGAAATTATTTATGGGTTTGTATGGTCAAAAAGTCAGAGATGGGGTGGTACAGAGTTACGTTGGGCAAGGCCATTACGAAATATTTTATTGTTATTAAATGATAAAGTTGTAGAAGGTGATTTAGAGCTAGGTAATAGTGAAGTTATTAAATTTACTAACTATACATATGGACATAGGCATTATGATAAAAAAATAAAAATAGATTATATTAGTGATTATCAAAAAATATTATTACAAAATTACGTTATTTTGAATAGAGAAGATAGGAAACATAAAATTTCCAATGATTTAAAGATCTTATTAACTAAAAATAAATTATCATTAATGGATGACCCAATATTATTAGAAGAAGTCACTGGTTTAGTTGAGTTTCCAAATGTAATGTTGGGCTCTATCAGTGATGAGTTTATGTCTTTACCCCCAGAAGTTTTGTCAACAGCAATGAAAGTTCATCAAAAATATTTTTCAACAACAGATAGTAAAAATAATCTAGCACCAAATTTTATATTTGTAGCAAATAGCCTTTCTGACACAAAAAGAGATGCAACAGTTGTTGAGGGTAATGAAAGAGTACTTAAAGCCAGATTATCTGATGCAAATTTTTTTTGGAAATCTGATCTTTCTAAGACTTTCGAATATTGGAATGATAAATTAAAGAACGTTGTGTTTTATGAAGGTTTAGGCTCAGTATATGACAAGACATTAAGGATGTCTGAAATTTCTAAATATATTGCTAAAGTGTTTAATGTAAATTCTTCATTTGCTTCTCAGGCTGCATTATTATCAAAGGCAGATCTTGCTTCAGAGATGGTGGGAGAGTTCCCAGAGCTCCAAGGTGTAATGGGGGGATATTATTCCAAATTAATAGGATACAACAACGAAGTTTCAAATGCCCTTACAGAGCACTATAAACCAAAGGGTGTGCTTGATAGTATACCTAAAACTAATATTGGAGGTATGCTTTCAATCATTGATAAAATTGATACTTTGACATGCTTTTTTGTCATAGGGAAAAAACCTACTGGTTCAAAGGATCCATTAGCCCTTAGAAGATCAGCTTTAGGTATAGTTCAAATAATGATTGGATTTAATATCAATATAACAATGTATGAACTATTCTCAAATTCATTAAATTTGCATAACAATGTATCAAAGGCATTAAAAATTGAATTAATGGACTTTATTCTTGATAGGCTAAGGATTATTTTAAAAGCTGAAGGGATTAAGCTTGATGTTATTGAGTCTATTTTAACATTAAGTATTATACATAATTTACCTTTTCAAATTATATATAAAAGAATAACTGCCTTAAATGAGACAAGAAATACAGAAAATTTTAAGCTATTTTTAGTTAATTTTAAAAGATTAAATAATATTCTCAAATCTTCTGATGTATTAAGTTTTTCTAATTTTGATATTAACATTAATTTATTTCAATCTCCTATTGAGACAAAATTGTTTCAAGCTATCAATGATTTAAAAAAAGTAATTAAAATATCTGAATTTGAATTAAATAATCAGGAGGTGTTTTTAAAAGCAATAAAAGAGCTTCAAATACCTATAAATTTATTTTTTGAATCTATAATTGTAAACGTTGAAAACAAAGAAATCAAAGACAATAGATTGAAATTAATGTTTAGGCTAAAGGAATTAATTATTAAATATTCTAACTTTGATATAATCGAAGACTAATCAGTTTTAATTCCTAATCCAGAAAAACGCTTATTAAATCTAGCTACCTGACCACCGGAGTCTAAAATTCTATGCTGGCCTGTCCATGCAGGATGAGACTTAGGATCAATATCTAATTTTAGAGTGTCTCCTGGCTTTCCCATAGTTGAGCGTGTTGAATACTCTGTTCCATCAGTCATAACTACTGTTATATCATGATAATCAGGGTGAATGTCTTTTTTCATTTTAAACTCTCATTACAATATATCTAATTCTAAATGTGAAATATGTAATTACAATTAAATTTAATTAATTACAAGTTATTTCAATTATTTAATTAATCGTAATCGTTTAAAGAATTTTTTTTCAAAATTCCAAAAATAACGAAACTCTCCAAAAAGTGTTGCTATTATAATTAATACAAGTTGATAAATTGGAATTAAAAAAATAATCCTTACTAATAAATAAAGTGGATAAAAATTGATTAACTCTTTTAAATTAATTGCGTTCAAAATTGATGATGACATCAATAAGGAAGCACTTCCGCTTAGAGCAAAAACAAGGAAAATAATTATAAGATGCTTAAATGATCTAGCGTGAAATTTATTTATTATTTTTTTTAGCATATTCGTTTCTAATTACTTAAATTTGATATTTTGTGTTATTTTCATTTCTATACGCCTATTTTTTTCTCTAGCATTTTTATTATTATTCTTATCTATAGGTTGAAAACTACCATATCCTGAAGCAGATAATCTGCTTGGTTTAATCCCTTGTTTAATCAAAAATCTTAAAACAGACAATGCTCTTTTTGTAGATAATTCCCAATTATCTTTATAAGTTTGTCCTGCTCTAACTGATAGATTATCTGTATGCCCTTCAATTTGAAGTATCCAATCAATATCAGTAGGCAATGATTTTTCTATTTCCATTAAAGTTGAAGCTAACTTTACCATTTCTAATTGTCCTTTTGAACCAATTTCAACAGAACCTTGGGTAAAAAGAACTTCTGATTGAAAAACAAATCTATCACCCACTATCCTTATTTCAGGACGATATTTTATAAGTTCCTTTACTCTACCAAAAAATTCTGATTTAAATTTTTGTAATTCTTCAACTTTTCTTGCTAATGCTGAATTTAAATCTTTACCGATACTTAATGTTTTAACTTTTTCTTTTTCGTCTTTAGTCTTGTATGCGGACAAAAGAGCTTGTAATTGAGATAATTTGTTTTTTAGTTTTAGAGATGCATAAACTAACTTATTTATTTCATCTTTGCTGGCTTTTAAGTAGCCATCTTTTTTAGATATTTCAGTGTTCTTTTCCTTCATATTAATTTTTGATTGTAGTATTTTTTTAATTTTTAAATCTAGTGTTTGTTGTAATTCTTTAATTTTTTTATCATTAATATCTATAATAAATTTATTTTTAATCATCTCTTCTTGATTTTGTAAATTTAATTCATTTTCTACTTTTAACTCATTACCTAATGTTGCTATTTTTTGTTCAAGAAGTGACAAATGAGAAGTTAATTGAGTTGTTGACTGTCGTTCTATTGAGAGTAATTCAGTAAGTTCAATTAAGTTAGTTTTTAATTTAATTAAAGCGTCGTCTTGGCCATTCATTTTTTGAGATAAAAAAAACTGTGATAAAACAAAAATCATTAAAACAAATATTATTACCATTAATAGACTTGATAGAGCATCAACAAATCCTGGCCATGTATAATCAACGTGTCTTCTTTTAATTTTATTAGCAATCATTGAAAACCTTTATAAATATTTTATAAAAATATTTAATCATTATTTTTATTTCTCTGATTTGTTTTTTCTATTTCTATCAATTGTTTAGAAATTGCTCTTAGTTCAATTGTTAAACTAGATTGCACTTCTGAAAGCTTGTCACTATTTAGCTCTCCTAATTGTTTTAAAATTGAAGCGATTGTGATTAATTGATCTTTTACACTTCTTTCGTCATCTAACTTCTCTACAAGTCTATTCATTACAATTGTTAGTTCATTAATACTTTCAGTTGTTCTTACTTTTTCATTCTCATTTTGGTGAGCCCTTTTTGCAACTATTGCAAGACTTTCAATTGCAGCCTCACTTAATCCTGAGTTACCAGTCTCGCTAGTAGTAAAAATTGCCATCTGAGAGAGCCAGTCCTCTAATTCATTAAAAAATCTATTACTTGCTTGTCCTACCTGTAGATCTAAAAAACCTAATATTAATGAACCAGCTAAACCAAATAGAGAAGAAGAAAAAGCAGTAGACATCCCATCTAACGGAGCACTTAAACCCTTTTGAATATCCATAAATAGAGAGTTTCCACTATTGTTTACTCCATTAATATTGAAATCAATAGTATTTATAACGCCTGAAACAGAAGAAATTGTCTGCAATAAACCCCAAAATGTTCCTAAGAGCCCAAGAAAAACTAATAATCCAATCATATATCTTAAAATTTCTCTACTTTCGTCCAGTCTTGAAGATACGCCATCAAGAATTGTACTTAGAGAGTTTGCTGATAAAGATGGGTTTTCTTTTCTATCTTCACTTAGCACTGATGCCACAGGAGCTAATAAAACTGGTTTTATTTTTAAAGCAACATTAGCGGGCATTAAGCTATCTTTTCTTTTTATAAATTTAAGCCATTTTGACTCTTTGCTTAACCTAGATGTTTGACGGAAGGAAAATATAGTCCCAAGGATAAAAGTACCTACGATAACCCCATTTAATGCTGAGTTACCTTCGAAAGCTTCTTTTAATGGATTGAATAATAAACCAATTAAAATAATTACAATTACAAGCAAAAACAACATTCTAAAAGCATATTTGTTTGGATCGGTCATATTTATCCTTAAAATTTTAACTATTTAATTTACAAACATTAAAACATGACTTTTTCAAGACGTAAAAGATAATTTTTAAATTATTTACTTTTATTATTTAATAATTTGTATTTTTTTAAAATTTCTCTGTGAATGACTGGGTTTGCTGCAATAAGCGCTTCTCCAAAAACTTGATTTGGACTAACTGATTTAAGGTTGGAAATATATCCACCGGCTTCTTTTATAAGCAGTTCTCCACAGGCAACTTCGTTCATATTTAGATTGTTAGATAGAAAACAGTCAATTTTCCCTGATGCAAGCCATGCAAAACTTAAAGCTGAAGATCCAAATTCACGAATAACTAATGAATTTTGGAACAGCAGATCTTTTATAATTTCGTACTCTTTTTTATTATTTAAATTACTATTTAAAGTGATGTCATTATGGATAGAAAAAATGCAAGAATTTAAAGCGTTTCTTTTAGAAACTCTGATTCGTCTGTCATTTAGAAACGATCCTTTTCCTTTTTCTGCGAAATAAATCTCATCTCTGAGTGGATCTATAATAACGGCGGTAACAATCTCATTATTGAACTCAACAGCAATAGAAATAGCAAAATGAGGAAATCCATGAGAAAAATTTATTTTTCCATTCAACGTATCTATTATCCAGTAATATTTATCTTTTTCATTTTTGTTAACAGAAGATTTAAACGCCCAATCAGGCCTTGCCTTATATAAATCCTCATTTAGAGATATATTAATTTGATTTTCTGTTTTAGACACAAATTCCATTATTGAGTTAGGTGAAAGTTGTAAATTTTCAATTTCACCAAAATCTCTTAGTAATTTTCTAGTAACTTTATTCAATGATTGAAAAATCACATTTAAAAGTGGAGACTTATTGGCCATTATCACTCCGATAGTAGTAATTTAATTTTAACTAATTTTAGTTTTATATTTTTGCTTTTTCTATATACGTACTATCTGCTGGTCTTACTACAATTTTAGTTCCAATTTCTATATGTCCAGGTACCATAATTTTTATACCATTACTTAAAATAGCAGGTTTGAAAGATGAAGACACAGTCTGACCCTTGATGACAGCGTCGGCTTCAATAACCTCTTCAATACAACTGTCTGGCATATTTACAGATATAGGCTCTTCGTCATAAGTATTTATTATGACGTTCATTCCATCTTGGAGAAAAGCCGATTGATCACCGATCATATTCAGGTTAATGCTAACTTGTTCAAATGTTTGATTATTCATAAAAATTAGCATATTATTTTCTTTATATAAAAAAACGTGTTCAATTTCCTCTAAAATCACTCTTTCTATATTTTCAGACGATCTAAATCTTTCATTTAACTTGGTGCCATCTTTTAAATTTCGAAGCTCTATTTGGGCAAAGGCACCACCTTTTCCTGGCTTCACATGACTAGTTTTAACGGCTACCCATAATCCATTCTTATGTTCAATAACGTTGCCAGGTTTAATTGTATTGCCATTAACTTTCAAAATTATTTCCCCTTATATATATCTGTAACTTCATTCAATAAGTCTAATGCTTCTTTATGAGGTCTTTGAAAAGAGTTTCTACCTATTATCGATCCACTTGCACCACCTTTATACAAATCTTTTATCTCATTAAGAAGACCTTGTTTATTTTTAGATGCTCCTCCTGAGAAAACTACGAGTCTTTTACCCTTGAAGCATGATTGAACAATATGCTCAATTCTAGCTGATAATGAATCAATAGGTATCTTTTCCGAAGAATAAACTTTTTTAGCTTCTGTTAGCTCAATATGAGATGTTGGAGGTTTAACTTTGATTATATGAGCTCCAATTAAAGCTGCCATATGAGCAGCGTAAGCCACAATATCAATTGCTGTTTCACCTTCTTTACTTATATCCCCTCCTCTAGGATAACTCCAGATCACTACTGCTAGACCTGCGTCTTTTGCTTCAGCAGCCATTTCTTGGACATCAGAAATCATATCTAAAGCATCATCTGAACCAGGATAAATAGTAAACCCAACTGCAGAGCACCCAAGTCTAATAGCTTCGCGAACAGAGCCTGTTATAGCTTGATTAGGAGCATCTTTTTCTCTTGATAAAGAATTAGAGCTATTCGTCTTCATAATTAATGGAATTTGTCCAGCAAATGTATCTGCTCCAGCTTCAAGCATTCCCATGGGGGCAGCAAAAGCTGATAGACCTGCATCGATTGCTAATTGAAAATGATAATGAGGGTCATAAGCCTCTATATTTTTTGCAAAAGAACGAGCTGGCCCATGCTCAAAGCCTTGATCAACAGGAAGGATTACTAATTTTCCAGTTCCACCTAGTTTGCCGGACATTAAAATTCTAGCTAGATTTGTTTTTACGCCAGGGTTATCACTTTCATATTGGGTTAGAATTTTTTTAACAAATTTTGTAATTTTCATAATTTAAGACCTACTATGTATTATGTTATAAATATTTATACTCAATTAGGTATTTTGTAATTCTTTTATAGATTTAAATATTTTTAAATTCAATAAATTTTCTAATTTTATATATTTAATATATTTAATATTTGTACTGTGATCTAAAATAATTAAAGTTAAATATTATAAATAAATTTTTAGAAAGAGTTTGGCAATGAAGCTTGGCAACAATCAAGGAATTAATCTTGATAAATTAAAAAATATACAAGATCAGTTTAATGATAGTATCAAAATTGTTGAAAAAAATATTGCTGAAAGTATTACAAACAAACACAAAATAGAAAATTTAAAAAAAGATTTGTTTGAAGCTAGTGAAAAATTTATTCAAGCTGAAAAATATTTACAAGATTTAAAAATAAAATTAAAGAATATGACTACATAATCCCTCCAGATAATAGGTAAATAATGTCTAACAAAGTTACTATTAAAATTAATATAAATGGAACAGTTTATCCAGTCTCCTGTGAATTTGGTGAAGAAGAAAGATTAATAAAATCCTCAGAAGAAGTTAATAAAGCAATTAAAGAGTTGTCCGGTCTAGCTGAAAGTGTAGGTGAGACCAGATTATTAGCGATGGCCTCTTTGTTAATAGCAGATAAGTTAATCGAGAAAACGGATGTTTTAGAAAAAGAAATCTCCATTGACATTGATAAGAATAGTTCAGATAATTTAATAGGAATTATTGATTGGATTGAAAAGGCAACAGTGCGTATGAATAAAGTTGCAAATCTCCTTGAAAAAAACTAAAATAGATATGCGGAAGCTGGGGAATTTGTTAGGAATTTTAATTCTTGGGGCCATAAGTATCTATAGGGAACTGTCACTGTTTTGATCGAGGTTAAAATATATGGTGCCCACCTGTTTAACAGGCAACATAGGATAACTTATCCGACGCTTACTTGGCTTCCGTAATTTTAATTTTAGAGTGATCTAAATGAAAAGTAATCTGAGATTAATAGCCAAAAACAATAGAGCAAAAATAAATACAATAAATAGTGAAAATTGTTTAACTGAAAATCATATAAATAACTGTTTAGATAAAGTTTTATTTAACAAAAGGGATATAAAATACGTTAGTTTATATTATCCTATGCATAACGAAATTTCACCTTTTGGTTTTATTAAATATTTTAATTTAAATAATTTTAAATTAACATTGCCGTTTGTTCGAGCTCAATCGAGAAGTTTATTATTTAAAAAGTGGGATTTAAAAGATAATTTAAAAAGAGGAAAGCTTGGTAATTTAGAGCCGTTTTATAATGCTTCTGATTTTTTGCCACAGCTTATAATAGTTCCAATGTTAATGTTTGATAAAAATTTAAATAGGCTTGGATATGGAGGAGGTTATTATGATAAATCAATTAATGAGTTAAAAAAGCATTTTACTAGAGAAAAAAAAGACTTTGTTACTATTGGGCTTGCATATAGTATCCAAGAGACTAAGAGTATTCCTCATGAAGCTCATGACGAACAGTTAGATTTTATAATAACTGAAAAAAAATTATTATCAAAGATAAACGAACGTTAACTAGAATTAGAAAAGAAGATATGAATGAAGGTATTATTTATAGGTGATATTGTTGGAAGGAATGCAAGAAATTATGTTCAAAAAAAAATAATTGAATTAAAAGCTCAACTTAAGTTAGACGCTATAATTGTTAATGTTGAGAACTCTGCAGGGGGATTTGGAGTAACACCTTCAATTTGTGATGATTTTTTTCAAGCTGGTGCAGATGTATTAACTACTGGAAATCATATTTGGGATAAAAGAGAAATAATTTCATACATAAGTAAAAGTGATAAATTGCTTCGTCCTCTCAATATGATAGAGGGAACTCCTGGTTTGGGAATGACTATAGTTAAAGTAGATGCTGGATTAATAGGGGTTGCCAACATTATGACAAATTTATTTATGGGGCCAACTGACCCCGTTTTTGATACTCTCCCAAAAATCATAGAGAATTTTAAATTAACATCAAACGTAGATTTTTCTTTGGTTGATGTTCATGGGGAGGCTTCATCAGAAAAAATGGCTATAGGCTTTGCTCTTGACGGCAAGGTTTCTGCTGTTGTTGGAACACATACTCATGTTCCTACTGCTGATCATCAGATATTAGAAAGTGGAACTGCTTATATTACTGATGTTGGGATGAGTGGTGACTATAATTCTGTGATAGGAATGAATAAAGTAGATGCTATGAATAGGTTTCTTAACCCAAATAAAAAAAAATCTAGACTAGAAGTGTCTCTTGGAGAACCAACTTTATGTGGTGTTGTAATAGAGAGCACTGAAAATGGTTTGGGAAAAAAAATATATCCTATTAGATTAGGTGGAAAGTTAGAACAAACTATTTTAAATTGATTAGATAAATAACTTAAAATTGGAGTCTTTTAAAAAATGGCTGGGCATTCAAAATTCAAAAATATTATGCACCGAAAAGGTGCTCAAGATGCAAGGCGAGCCAAAAAATTTTCAAGGCTTACAAAAGAACTGCAAGTAGCAGTTAGAGGTGGAACAGATCCAACTAGTAATCCAAGATTAAGATCAGCCTTGTTGGCCTGTAGAGCGGTTAATATGCCCAAAGATAATATTGAAAGAGTTATCAAAAAAGCTGAATCAGGAGAAAATATTAACTTAGAAGAAATACGATATGAAGGCTATGCCCCTGGAGGAATAGCTTTAATTGTTGATGCCGTTACGGATAATCGAAATAGAACAGCTTCGGAGGTAAGATCTTCATTTACAAAATTTGGAGGAAATTTGGGTGAGACTGGTTCTGTTTCATTCATGTTTAATAATATTGGTCAAATTGTTTATCCTAAAAGTATAAAAAGTGATGAAGAAATTTTTGAAATTGCTATAGAAGTTGGAGCAAGTGATGTCAGTTCAGATGAATTAAATCATGAAATAATTACATCAATAAATGAATTTAATAATGTTAGAGAAAGATTGGAAGATTTGTTAGGAGCGCCTGAACAAGCTGAATTAATTTGGCAACCAGAAAACTATATAGAGGTTAATGAAGCAAAAAGAGCCACATCTCTCTTGAAATTAATAGACACTCTTGATAATTGTGACGATGTGCAAAGCGTTCATGGTAATTTTGATATCAACGAAGCTCTTTTAAAAGAAATTGTAATTTAATAAGGTTAAAGGTTTGCGTATCATAGGAATTGATCCAGGTTTAAGGCACACAGGGTGGGGTATTATTGATATAATTAATAATAATCTTATTCATGTAGCTGATGGCAGCGTTTCTGCTCCAGTTTCTTTAACAGATGGGAGTAGATTGTCTTTTATTAAACATGAATTAACAAATTTAGTATTCCAATACAAACCTTCCTTTTCAGCTATTGAGCAAATTTTTGTTGGTGCAGGAAGTGGATCTAGTCTAAAGCTAGGAATGGCAAGGGGAGTCGCTTTGTTAGTTCTAGCAGAAGCTGGGTTGGAAACAAAAGAGTTGCCTCCTCGTCTTGTAAAGAAAACTGTTACGGGTTCAGGTGCAGCGTCTAAAGAACAAATTAAATTAATGATTCAAAGGTTATTAAATATAACTCCTAAAAATGAAGATAGTTCTGATGCCTTGGCAATAGCTATTTCAGCTCAGCATATTGGTATAAATAATTTTTCATCTAATAAAGTAAAAAAAAATATAGGATTGGAATTAGCTATAGCAAAAGCTTTATTAAAAGAGAAAAAATTATAATAGTCATAGAGTTTTAAAATGAAGGATACTAATGATAGCTTCTTTAAAGGGTGTGTTAACATCAATAGGTAAATCTGATATTATACTAGAAGTAAATGGAATAGGATATTTGTTAAATGTTTCTTCTAAGTTGATTTCTTCTTTAGGTGATATAGGTTCTAATTTATCTCTATTTACTGATTTACAAATAAAAGACGATAAAATTGTAATATATGGTTTTGTTAATTCTTCTGAGCAATCCTTTTTTAAATTATTGCAATCTGTTCAAGGCGTTGGGCCTAGGGCAGCTTTATCTTTACTTTCAACTTTATCTGTTGATGAAGTTGTTTTAGCTATTTCATCAGGTGATAAAACGATGTTATCTAGAGCTGAGGGAATAGGACCAAAAGTTGCTGGAAGAATAGCTTCTGAGCTATTAGACAAAGTTTCAGTATTTAATATTAGCAATTCTATAATAAATACAGATAACAAATTTAATAAAAATGAACAAGATAAGTTAAATTTCCAAGAAAATGATTATGATGGTAATATTTCTATGATTGTTGAAGATATTATTTCTGCATTAATTAATTTAGGATATGGAAGAAGCGAAGTGTTTTCAGTTGTAATGAAAATAAAAAATGATTTTAGCCATAAAAAGCAGAATAAATTATTTACTGTAAATACTATTGTTCCAATTGCCCTCAAAGAATTATCAAGGTGACAACAATGAATGAAGAAACTGAAGTCAATGATAGATTACTTAATCCGGATTTAATTGATCATAAAGATAATTTGGATTTAAGTTTGAGACCTAAAAATTTAAAAGAATTTATAGGGCAACCTCAAGTTCAAACAAATTTATCTACTTTTATTTATGCAGCCAATTCAAGAGATGAAGCTATGGATCATACTTTATTATTTGGACCACCTGGCTTAGGGAAAACTACATTAGCTCAAATCATAGCCTTTGAGCTAGGAGTTGGCTTTAAATCAACTTCAGGTCCTATAATTAATAAAGCTGGTGATTTAGCAGCCTTGTTAACAAATTTACAACCAAGGGACGTTTTATTTATTGACGAAATTCATCGTCTTTCTCCAACTATTGAAGAGATATTATATCCTGCAATGGAAGATTTTCAATTAGATTTAATGATTGGAGAAGGTCCTTCGGCTAGATCAATAAAAATAGATTTGCCACCTTTTACTTTAGTGGGAGCAACTACTAGGTCAGGGTTATTAACAACGCCATTAAGGGATAGATTTGGGATACAAATTCGGATGGAGTTTTATAACGCATCTGATTTAGTTAATATTTTGCTAAAATTAGCAGGAAAACTAAAAGTAAATGTTGAAAAAAAAGGTGCCTATGAAATCGCAAAAAGATCTAGGGGGACGCCAAGAGTAGCAGGAAGGTTATTGCGAAGGGTTAGGGATATTCTCTCTGTATCCAACGAAAAGGTAATAGATGAAAATTTTGCGGATAGAGCATTAATTCAGTTAGACGTAGATAAATCAGGTTTAGATGCTATTGATAGAAAGTATTTAAATGTAATTATAGAAAAATACCAAGGGGGTCCAGTAGGTTTAGATACTTTATCTGCAGTTCTTTCTGAACAAAAAGATATG
>Ga0209710_1001770_pt1 | contig 15876 bp, 11 predicted proteins | sample ArcticOcean_MG_C_5_FD_187436 | JGI IMG/M metagenome (GOLD analysis project Ga0209710, IMG submission 187436) | Marine microbial communities from western Arctic Ocean - ArcticOcean_MG_CB4_138 (SPAdes) (version 2) | ecosystem: Environmental > Aquatic > Marine > Oceanic | place: Arctic Ocean...
TTCGGGTAGATACGGATTCATCGTCCTAGTCACGAAAGTTGGCGAAATCAGCGAAGGCGTGATCACGGACGACGGTACGGCGCGAGCGAAGTTCCACGTGAAATACGACTGCGTCGCGTTTAGACCATTTAAGAACCAAATCGTCGATGCAGTTGTGACGCAAGTGAATAAGTTTGGGTTTTTCTGTGAGTGTGGAGCCTTGCAATTGTTTGTGAGTAACTCTTTGGTCCCCGATGACGTGAAGTTCGCGACGGATGGAGCTGGAGAGAATTGTTACAAGTCGGATGACGGGCAAATTACGATCGGGAGAGATTGCGAAGTGAGAGTGAAGATTGTTGGGATGAGAATAGATGCGAATGACATTTTCTGCATAGCTACGATTAAGGAGGATTATTTGGGTTTGATTGGATATGCAGCTGAAGGCGACGCCATTGATAATTGAGAAAATGTAAATTGATAGAGAGAGAGAGAGAGACTGAGGCAAGGAAGAAAAAAAAAGAACACGAAAACGATAAAAAGAAGAATAAAATGATGATGATGAAAAGTTATTATACATAGTAAGTAGTATTAACGCAGATTGATTGATTGATTGATTGATTGACTAAAAATTTTAATATTATTACGCATAATATTATACAGACATCTTCGTCGCTTAGCCTAATTCATTGTCAAATTTGAGGTATCTATTCAGCAAATCGATATCGGGCGCGGTCGCTCTTATGAACTCATCAAAATCAATCGTTCCGTCCTTGTTGGTATCCATATGTTCTGCCAATTTTTTAGCGCTCGACTCTGTTAAAACGTTCATATCGCCATTTGTAACTTCGTCGAGAGATAAAATGAGATCGATGAAATCCGTCAGCTTTATGGACTGTCTGTAACTTAAAGTCTTGACCGATCCTTTCGCGCTCACAATCGTATGCCAAAGGTGGTGCAACTCTTTCTGATAGCCGCAGAACAATTTCACAATCGCTTGTTCAATCTCGTCGTTCCACATGTCACTGATTTTTATCTCTTCGTCGTTGTCTTTCTTCAAAGCAGATTTTGTTGACGTTTCTTTCTTATTGGCAGTAGAAGTAGTAGTAGTAGTAGTAGTAGTATGTTTCACTTTATCGTTTTCTTCTTCTTCCTTCTTACGAGAAAGCGAACGAGCGAGTGATATCATTCTCACGACTTGTTCTCGTCGTTTTGACGATCGATCTTTCCAAAGCACCGAAACGCGGTCTTCCCTGTTCTTGTTGGGCGATGTAGGCGAAGCGGGATCGAGAAAATCGTTGTTATTTTCTTCGCTAACGAATTGTTCAAACATATTCGTGAATTCGTCCAAGTCAAGCGACCCAGAATCGTCCACATCGAAAGCGTTAAAGACTGCCATGATTTGAGCGTTTGACAAAATGTCCAAACTATGTATGTCTCGTACGGCTTTCATGAACTCTTTCGAATCGATTGAACCTGAGCCATCAATATCCATGCGTTCAAACGCCGACGTTAAATGTTTTGCTTCGCTTATTAACGCTTGCCTGAGTTCGTTCAAAACTTCAACCTGCCACTGTCTGCATCCCGATTTTAGTTTTGGAGTATATCGAGCTAAAAATTCAGGAAATTTCACGTATACTTTCTTAAACGTTCTCTTCGAACTCAACGTATTCACTAAATCTACGTTTTTTGCCTTTCTAGAGAATATCCCCCCCGTAACGACCTCACTCGCGTCTACTAAAATCGGAAACATCTTTTTCCACTGCGAGCGAAGCTTCAAAACAGTTTGCAAACCATCCGCCCATTGCTCGCGCGTCACCCTCCCTTTGCCTTTTATATCCAAACTCCTCCAATGGTCGAAAAGCTCGCGCTTATATTCAATGATATACTCGCTTGCTTGAATCGCGGCCAAACTTAAAGCCCGCTTCTTATCTCCCTTTTTTCGTTTAAACAAAACTTTATGTCTCAAATCGATATCTAAACAATCCTCATATTTCCAAGTCAAAGCAAATTTTGGCTGCGGCTGTTTATCTGAACGTTTCAATCGAAGTACTGCGCCTCTATTTCCAGATTTACCACAATAATTACTCGCAGAAAATACAGTGAAAAGTTTTCCGTCGTGACAAGTTTCGATACCGCTTGCAACGCATTGATGCGATCGCAAAATGCACGACAACTCGTTTTCTTCAAGAAACTGTTTAGTAATGTTCGATCCGTAAAGATCGCCCGCTCCTCTAGTAGAATCCTCGATGCCAATAAAGTCATCGCTAGGATGTGGATCGGACCAAATCATGGATTTGCATATGAGATAGTCTCGTTCAATCTGCGCTTCGTATTCGTCGTCACTTAAATCAGCATCTTCGCCATCGGAGTCATCCTCATCTTCTTCTACTACTTCTGATTCTGCTTCATATATTCCTTCTTTTTCTCTAAGCGACAGTTTTCCTATCGCTGCCGCTACTGCTACTCCTTTGCTACTGAACTCAGACTCTGATTTTGATTTTCTTACGATTGGTTCCTTCTTATTATTATTGTTCTTCAACATCATTGACTTTTTCTTTTCTCTCTTACTCATTCTTCGTTTTTCTTTTGATTCAAAAAAGGAAACTTTCGAGATTTTCTCCAATCTTTTAACGCTCACGGCTTCTCCGTTTTCCATGGGAGGCCCACCGTGACATACAAACACGCTATCGTTTACTATAGTACATATCGGAAACCACCTGAAACATTCATGGAACGCTTGAAAAATGCCATGATCGTATTTCTTCAAACACTCCTCCTCAAATCCGCCAAAGATGTTGATATGAGGATCTTCGTGATTCCCTCTGTTGATGTGCACGAACTTCGGATGCATCAACTTCATGGCTAAAATTAATAAAACTACTTCGCACCCGTTCCCCCCACGATCAACTAAATCACCATTGAATACATATACGTTATTCTCCGACGGCATGCCGCATAACTTCAATAAATGCAAAAGATCCTCCAATTGACCGTGCAAATCGCCGACGATAATCACGAACCCATCATCGGTTTCACTCGCATTCACCCTACTCACAATCGGCTCTCCAGAAAACAACATCGTACACCCAGTAATAATCGACATCGCATCAGTCATTGAGAACATATCCTTCCCGTTTCTCAAATCCTCCACGAGCTTCTCGATCGCAGATTCCGAAAGCGTCGGTACATCCATCTCGTCTTCATCTACAACATCATTACCGTCATCTGCATCATCATCACGATCTTTTTCTGCCTCTATTTTTTCTTCATCATCATCTCTACGCACTCTACTACTACTACTACCACTGCGCGCGCGTTCTTTCCTTCGCTCTCGCCCCGAACTTTGCTCGCCCCTGCGTTCATAGAACTTCGCCCTCAGCTTCTTCAACAACAACGCTCGTTGATTAATTCTCTCCTCGTCGTAGTTCTCCAAGTTCTCATAGAACTGCGCTCTCTGTTGCTTCCTCTTCAATATCATCGTCTTATACGGGTGTACCAGTTGCTCTAGGAACTTCGTCGTTCGGTCTCGAATCATCGAAGATGTCATTTTCGTTAAATTCGTTTTCTTCTTAAATCGAATGTGCGCCGAAATTTCGCGCACTACACCGCTCTTACGATCAGTACTGTGCAGTAGTATGCAGTAGTAGTAGTATAACTCGTACGTGCGTTTTAGAGATTATTTTAGTGTCTTAATAAGGCGGGAAATTGATTGAAAATCTGACGTTTTCGCTCTCTAGGGGAGAAATCTCGCACCGCTGTGAACTCTGCTGTGCTGCTCGATGCCTGAAAATTTGTGTCCACGCGTAACACAAAATTGGACAACGATGTTTACTGTAACTTTTCAGGAACGACTCGAAATCTGCTTAGATTCTCAGGCACGATCGCGTTGAGTGCGCACTGACTGCTCACAAAAAATCAGTGAGAACGACCGTCTATTGAACGAGCACTCGATCGCATTAGAATTACAATTTTCTCTTTAAAAAACGATTCGCTGAAAAGTGTCCTAAAGCAATAAAGCAAGAAATCTCCATTCCATTTCATTCACGACGCCCTTAAATAAAACTAAATTAAAATGATCGCACGACGAATGCAAACGAACGCGTGCGAAAGCACTCTGAGAACGACGAACACTCGATCGAGGATTATGGAAAATAAGCAGCAGAAGAAGAGGATTCGGTGCTTGGTCGTTCTCGCGCGAAAGGCGAATGTTTCGTCAGCCAACGATGCCGATCGAAATGATTTGGCCAAGAACGGAAGTACTGCGGCGACCGATCAACCGCGGCAACAGCGAGAGCAAGGAGAACAACGGATGAATTATAACCTACCGCCGATGCCGCCGCAGTATCAGGCGCAGCAGTATCCAGTGCAGCAACAACAATATTACGCGCCAATTCCGTTACAACAAAACGAGCCGTCTTCGTCGTCATTTACTGCTGCGAGGGAAAACTATGGTCCAAACGCGTCCGCTGGTAACGGACAAATGATGATGCAGCAACAACCACAACAACAATACTATTACCAACAACCAATGAACGAGAAGAAGAGTGGATCTGTGCCGGCGTTTGTTTATGTAGGTTTAGGGGTCGCGATTGCCTTGATCGTGCCGAAATTTTTAGCCGGGAAGAAGCAAGATATGCAAGCGATGATGATGCAGCAGATGATGAAGCAGTTTACGAGTCAAGCCGGTGGTGGTGCGGGGATGCCGGGGATGGGCGGAATGGGTGGGATGCCTGGGATGCCTGGGATGATGCCCGGGATGGGTGGAGCAGACGCGTTTCCGCCGTTTCCGGAAAGAAAAAGTAGTAGTAACAGCGCGAATACGCAAAGATATACGGATACGACGGCGACGCCTGTGATTCCAAAACCGGCAGCGGCGGCGGCGACGACGAAAACGACACCGCCACCTTCTACATCGTCAACGAAGAGAGGTGCGGCGACGAAGACTGTAGATACCATCGATGTCGTAGAGGAGAAGAAGGAAGAACCGGAGCAAGAATGGAGAGACGGTCGATGGCAAGCGGTTGAATCTTCTTCTTCTGAATCGCCAAAAGCTGCAAAAAAATCATTTTTCGAAGACGCTGTGGATGAACCAGCATATAGTAGTTCAAAAAAACGCGCTAGCTTTTCAGATGTAAATGCCGTGGATGATGACGACGACGAAGGGTCTTTAGAGTACATGAAAAATATGCTTCGCAACCCAGAAATGCAAAAGTTAATGTACCCGTATTTGCCAGAGTTCATGCGCAACCCGGAGACGTTTGAAATGCTCTTGAGTAACCCGCAATATAAGGATCAGCTCAAAGGTATCATGAAGAATATGAAAACTTCTGGCGGTATGCCCGGCGTAGGTGGCATGGGTGGTTCCATGCCAGACATAAACTCACCAGAGGTTCAAGAACAATTTGCGCAAATGGGTATGAAACCGGAAGACGTATTGACGCAAATCATGCAAGATCCACAATTAGCGAAAGCGTTTCAAAACCCAAAAGTTCAAGCGGCTGTCATGGATTGCTCTGCAAATCCAATGAATATTACGAAATACCAAAACGATCCAGAGGTTATGCAAACGTTCGAGAAACTGGCTAGTTTATTCCCTCAAGCCGGAGGCGGCGGCGGCTTTTAATATAATAAATACTATTCTCTCTATCTAAACTTACTAGTATATATTCTTTCTAGAAATCTCTATTCATGTCGCGGCGTATGCGCTCTCTTGAATTCGCCAATCTCGTCGGCAATAATTGCTCGTCAACGCTATTTCTGAACATCATCAACTTTCGAGGATTTTTACCGAATAATCGCATGGCTACGTTCGTTAAGAACCCCATCCTCGCGCAAACCAAAATTTGGGCGACGATTGTCAAAGCAAACAACGATAAATAGAACGCGCTCGAAGAGTTTTTCCTTTCTCTTTTCATCTTCCTTCGCTGTTCGCGCTCTTTTGAACCCATTCGTGATTTCCTACGCGCCATTCGAAGTTGTTTCTCTATCTCTTCAGAAGGCTGTTCGACGATATCGTCTTCGTCTTCGTCTTCGTCGTTATCATCATTATTACCTAAACCTTTATTCTTCTTCCTTTTCGCTTCTGCTATTTTCTTCCTCTTTGCTTGAATCATTTTTTCGCGCATTAATTGCTCTTGCTCTCTCAACTTCTCCTTCTCCATAGCAGGGTCCTCGATTTCTGGAACATCATCACCGGCTAAAGGCAAATCGTTATTTTGATCGTCCCTCACTGGATAACACTTCATCCTCGCCGCCGCGTCGTCGTCGTCATCTTCGTCCCTAGGCGCATCTCTTGCAACGTACCCAACATCACACTCACACGTCCCATGTCTCTCATTACACCTCGCATTCTTCGGACATCGATTAAAACACGCATCCTCGTTCCCATCTTCGGCCCATTTCGCGCCCCTTTCCCATCTCGCCCCTATCCTCTTCGCCTCGTCGCAACATAACTTCTCCGTCTGTTCCTCCCTACTGCTTCTGAGGAACCCGAACACGCTGAATCTCTCGCACTTTCTCGAATTTCTAATCGTTAACAGCGCATCTTTATTGTTATCGTTAGCAGTAGCATCGTTCGGGCACGATGTCGCGTAGGTACATTTCGTCCAAAAACATCCGAATTCGACTTCTTCGTCCTTCTTTCCATCATCGCCAGCAGTAGGTGTTTCAGAGTTCTCATCAACACCATCATCATCATCATCATCTTTCACTAACAACGACCGTCCACGAACACGAACAACAACAACACCAGAATCATCATCATCGTCGTCATCATCGTCGTCGTTCACTGACAATCGAGCGTCGTCATCAATCCAATCTCGCTCTCCCCGTTCGATTATCATTGAAGCAGTAGTTCTCGTTTGAAATATCTTCCCAACGAAGAACAGCGCTGTGATTACGAAAGATAAGAACACTCCTCCTCCTCCTCCTCTTCTTCTTCTTCTTCTTCTTTTGCTCCCGCGCGTGCTTCGAAGAGAGTTAAGCGTTATCACGCGTTCTTCGAGGCGAACGATTTCGTGGTCGTTTTTCATGCGTGATTTCGTGCGCGTGTTTACTCTTTAAAGTGAATTGGAAAACATCTCTCGTAGTAGTAGGGGAGTTTGTTTCGCTTATAGCCTTATTGTATTTAGGGTGTCGATGATGTTTACCATCGAAAATGTTCAAACAAAACAATTAGAAGAAGAAGAAGAAGAAGAAGAAGAAGAAGAACGTGGCATCGACATCGAGAGAGGAGGTCGGTGAAGTAGAGCACGAGGCACAGAGGATGACGACGAAGTCTTTTTTCTCTTAAAGTGAATTGGAAAACATCTCTCGTAGTAGTAGTAGGGGAGTTTGTTACGCGTATTGTGTTTAGGGTGTCGATGGTGTTTACCATCGAAAATGTTCAAACGAAACAATTAGAAGAAGAAGAAGAAGAAGAAGAAGAACGCGGCATCGAGAGAGGAGGTCGGTGAAGTACACACTGGAGCGCGAGAATAGAATTAAGCGCGCGTTTCCTTTTTGATAACGACGACGAGAATACGTTGAAATCCGCAGACATCCCAATTTATCACAAAATCGCGAGCGCATTTAAGAGGTTGGATAAAATGTCACCGTTACGAAGAACGCGCGAGATCGGTCTTGCGATAGCTCGTCTCGCTCGAGCTGCGAATACCGCGAGCTCTTCGGCTCTGCAGCCGATTGCGGCAGAAGCGCGGCGCGATCATCATCGCGAGTTTGATTCGATCAGGACTATTCGTGAGAAAACGAATGAAGCGATATTCCATGAAATCCCTCTCGAGCGCGTGAGGAACTTCTCGATCGTTGCACACATAGATCAGTACGTTTTCTTCTTATTTCTTCGTTCTTCTTCTTCCTTCTTCTTCTTTATTTTCTTGATATCGTTCGTGAGCAGTAAAACGATCGCGTTGTTTATTCGTTATACATTTTTATGATTACATGATTTTTACTCTCCTTGGTATTGTGTTTATGACAACATTATTCGTTATACATTTTCATGATTACATGATTTTTACTCTCCTTGGTATTGTGTTTATGACAACAAATAGTGGGAAGAGCACGTTAGCGGATCGATTGATGGAGTTCTGCGGAGCGATTGAGAAAAATGGGACGAAACAGTTCCTGGATAAGCTACCGGTGGAGCGAGCGCGTGGGATTACGGTGAAAGCGCAGAGCGTCGCTTTGTTATATAGACATAGCAAAAGTAGACAGAAAGAAGAGCAACGAGAACGACGACGACGAGAAGAAGAAGAAGAAGAAGAAGAGGTGTATTTATTGAACTTGATCGATACGCCAGGCCACGCTGATTTCTCGTTTGAAGTACAAAGAAGTTTAGCGGCGTGTCAAGGATGCGTTTTATTAGTCGACGCGACGCAAGGCGTACAGGCGCAGACCGTTGCGACGTTTTTTCAAGCGTTTGAGAGAGATTTGAAGATTGTCGCCGCGGTGAATAAGATTGATTCGCATTTGGCCGATGTTGAAGGGACGGAGAGGCAAATGGAGAGTATTTTTGGGATCGAGAGGACGAGTAGGATTTCGGCAAAGATCGGTTTGAACGTGGAGGAGATTTTGGATAGGATTATTGATGAGATACCGCCACCGCCGACGCAAATGTATAATAATAGTAATAGTAGTAGGAATAGTAAAGAGGGTGTTAGTAGTAGTAGTAGTAGTAGTAGGAGTAGTAACCCGACGACGACTATAGAAAAAGTAGGAGAAAAAGATTCAGAGTATTGCCGCGCGTTGCTCATAGATTGCGATTTTGATCGATTTCGCGGCGCAGTAAGCATTATACAAGTCGTCAACGGTTCACTAAAAGTAGGCGATGCTATCGAATCGTACGAATCGGGAAGGAAAGCGGAAGTGATTGAACTCGGCGTTGCGACGCCGCATATGACGCCTTTGAAACAGCTCAACGCTGGAAACGTAGGGTATTTGATAACATCGGATCGAGACGTAAAAGCGCAGAAAGTTGGCGATACGTTATTTAACAGGAAAGAACGTAAAAGAGAGAATGTATTACCTCTACATGGATTCAAAATGGCTAAGCCGATGGTCTTTCAAGGTATTTTTCCATCCTCGGCGGATGATTTCGATAAATTGAGGGAGAGCGTATCGCGTTTGACTCTAAACGATGCATCGGTGGAAGTTTTCCCAGAAGTTTCTGCAGCATTAGGTCCTGGTTTTAGATGTGGCTTTCTTGGTTTACTCCACGCCGAAGTGTTCACAGATAGATTACGCGAAGAATTTGATTCAGACGTCGTGGCCACGGCGCCAACTGTTCCTTATAAACTCATTAAAATGAACAATAATAATAACAGTAATAGGAAAGAGGATAATTTTGATGAAAACGACGAAAACGTGACGATAATTACATCACCACTAAGTCTTGAGGCAAACAGTGGATTATCGCGTGATTTTCGCATCCACGAGCGTCTCGTAGATGCAACTATCATCGTACCAACGGAGTATACCGGGAAAGTGCTCGAACTGTGTAACGAACGCAGAGGCGAATCCATCGAACATTCGCAAATTGATAGTTTACGAGCGATGTTACGCTATAAGCTACCACTTGGTGAAATCGCGAGCGATTTCTCGGACGAACTTAAATCCAGAACGTCCGGCTACGCTACTTTTGATTACGAACTCGCTGGATGGCAATTCGCGGATATATGCCGCTTGGACATTCTCGTCAACGGCGAAGTCGTCGACGCCATGGCGACGCTTTGCCACCGCTCAAAAGCACTCGAAATTGGTAAAAAAATAGTCAAGAAAGTACAAAACGCGCTTCCAAGACAAATGTTCGAAATCGCCGTACAAGCGGCGGCTTCGGGGAAGATAATCGCTCGAGAAACCGTCAGCGCAATGCGTAAAAACGTCTTGGCCAAATGCTACGGAGGAGACGTTTCGAGGAAGAAGAAATTATTACAGAAACAAAAAGAAGGTAAAAAAAGAATGCGAAGAATGGGTAACGTCGACATTCCTTCAGATGCGTTCGCTGGTTTATTATCCGCTAAATAACTAATAAATATATGGAGAATTTTCAAAATACTAGAAGTATGATGTAGAGTAGATATATGCTTATATTTTCTAATGTTTTTTAGTTCGCTTGTGAGAGGATAAACCACTGCCAGATTTGTACGCTTTCCCGCAATCGCACTTAAATGGCTGAATGCCGGTGTGTACGTGTTCTACCAAATTACCGAATTGCGGGCGCGCTTCCAAGCAAACGTGGACATTTATGCGGTCACTCGCTCGTATGGATAATCATGTGCCTTGTCAAAGTGCATTGTAGAGCAAACGCTTTAGCACAAACTTCACATTTGAACGGCTTCTCGCCAGTATGCGTGCGAAGATGATATGTCAAATGCTGCGCACTCAAAAACGCTCTATTGCACGTTCCACACATGTATGGAGTGACAGACTTGTGAGTTCTAGAGTGTGTTTTCAAATTCGTGGCACTCGTACACGCTTTATTGCACGTTCCACACATGTATGGTGTGACGAGCATGTGAGTTCTAGAGTGAACAGTCAAAGTGCTTTTATGAGCAAACGCTTTATCACACACTTTGCATTTGAACGGCTTCTCGCCAGTATGAATACGCTTGTGATTTTCCAAACTCTGCTTTGACGTAAGTTCTTTATCGCAGACTTCACAGACATATGTTCTTCTTCCTCCTCTTCTTCGTTCTTCATCAACTCCGTCGTCGTCGTCAGTATTTGGAACTTCTAAACAAATCACGGAAGAGTTCTCTCTTTGAATTCGTTCTCTCTCTAAACTCTCTACTCTCTCCGTCAATATCTGTAACGTGTTATTCCTCAAATTCCTTACCGGTACGCTCTTCTTCCTGACCATTATCAATTAATTATTTACTATTAATTATTATTGAATCTCTTAAACTTGTGAAGCACGCGCGTGTTTATTATGAAGATCTTGATGTAATCCCCTACTTTATTTGAGATCTCGTAATAACTGAAAACTGACGGGAAAGTCTTCTCTTCGTTCAGAGTGAGTTTCACGATGTATAGTTTTCGGTGTATTTCTCTTCTGTTATTAACAATGTGTATATGTATGTTTATATTATCTAATGCTTCTGAGTTCTCTTGTGATATGATAAACCACGGGACTGTTTGAATGCTTTTCCGCAATCGCACTTGTATGGCCGAATGTCGGTATGTACGCCCATGTGTCGAGTCAAAGTGCCTTGTTGCGTAAACGCTTCATCACACTCTCTGCATTTGAACGGCTTCTCGCCCGTATGTATGCGAAGATGAAGTGTCAAATTTTGCGCACTCGAACACGCTTTATTGCACGTTCCACACATGTATGGTGTGACGAGCAAGTGAGTTCTAGAGTGTTGAGTCAAACCGTCTTGTCGACTAAACGCTCTATCACACTCTCTGCATTTGAACGGCTTCTCGCCCGTATGTATAAGGTTGTGTCTTGCCAAATCACTAGCACTCGCAAAAGCTTTATCACACACTCTGCATTTGAACGGCTTCTCGCCAGTATGCGTGCGAAGATGAACTGTCAAATGGCCTTGTCGATTAAACGCTTTATCACACACTGTGCATTTGAACGGCTTCTCGCCTGTATGAATACGATTGTGTCTTGCCAAATCAAAAGCATCACGAAAATCTTTATCGCACACTTCACAGACATGTCTTCTTCTTCCTCCTCTTCGTCGTCGTTCTTCGAGAACTCCGTCGTCGTCGTCAGTATTTGGAACTTCTAAACAAATCATGGAAGAGTTCTCTCTTTCAATTCGTTCTCTCTCTAAACTCTCTACTCTCTCCGTCAATATCTGTAACGTGTTATTCCTCAAATTCCTTACCGGCGTACTCTTCTTCCTGACCATTCTTATTTAATTATTTAATTATTAATTATTATTACTATGTATACATGTTTTACATTGACGCGAAAAAACAGAATGAATTGGAACTGATGGAATTACTCCAGCCAGCAGAACGACAATTGCCAAACAAAAACACCTGTATACTCAAACACTGGCTTAAATTCACACTGGCTTAAACTGAAGAAAGCAAAGTCGCCTCTCTCGCTCTCTCGATGACCTTTGAATCGGCCTCGACCAGGAATCAATCGCAAGCGCAACAAACTGCGACCGCGACTGCGAGGAAACACAAATTCGTAATTTCGAAACATCCAAACAGTGATGGACTTAAGGGCGTCGACGAAGCTCGAGCTCGTCTCAGCAATCGCAACTGTCTGTATACGATCGAGTTCCAAACGCAGCAGAGGCGAATGATACAGAAATGTAGACAGAAACTGCTCGAGGATAATTCAGCGCGATTTCTCGTGAGAAGGAGTTTGAGCGATTTCGAAAGTTTAAGGACTCGTTTGAGGGTGTTGTTCAAAGGGTGCGTCGTACCGGTTCTGAGCGCGATCGATGATTTCGATGGAAGAAGCGACGAGAGAGAGATCGCGAACGAGCTGGAGAGATTTTTGAGGAGATGCTTCGAGAGTCCATTGATACAGAACAGTAGGACGATGGAGATTTTCTTGATTGAACAAGATGAGCAGAGGTTTCGGACGGTTATGGATTCGGATTGGATTGAGAATAGGAATAGGAGCGTGGTCGGAGGAGGATCGGGAGAGAACGAAGAGGAAGATGAGGAAAGTTGGTGGAACTTGCTCGAGGAAGATGATGACGTGAGGGCCGTGAAAGCTGAACAAGAGAGGAAGAATTCGTTTTGGGGATCTCTCTTTAGCGGTGGCGGCGTTAACAGAGCTCGAAATAACAATAATAATAATAATAATAATAACATAGCGGAAAGAAAGTTTTCGAGAACGAAAGAATCGGTTCTAAAAGACGAAGATCCGGCGTACTTACAAGTGATTACTTACGCATCGAAACTAGATGAGCAATGCGATGCGTTTGTGAGATGCGCGAAAATGTACGTCGAACAACTCGAAAGCCGTTTGAACGCAACGAACTTAAGCGATCTAGGCAAAGCGGCTTTGAAAATGGGACAAAGCGAAGAGCAATGGGGTAAACCTTTACAAAAGCGTTCGAAGAATTTTTCGTTGGGATATACTTTACATGCGCTCTCGGATTGTGCGAATTCGATGACATTTTCGGAAACCGCGAGTGAATTGAAAGCGTGCGATGCAGTTCGCGTATTAATACCGTATTTTGAAGATTGTAGACAGCGCGTTGAAGCGATTAGGGAAACGTTCGAAGATCGAACGACTGCGCTTTTGTATTATCAAATAGCATGCGACGTTTATGACGAAGTAATAGAGAAACATGGCAGAGCGGTAGCAAATGTACATTCAGAATGTTTAGAGGCTGATAAAAAGAGAGAAACGCGTCGACGCGCGTATGATCTTATCGTCGAACGAACGAGAGACGAATACCCGAGATGGCACGCGAGCATTGGCGACGATATGACAAAATCATTACGAGCTTTCGCAAAGACACGAGCGGCGCTTTGTCGCAGAGATGCAGAATGTTGGGAAATGATGTTAAGAGATCCTACTTCATCAACAACTACTGTAACTAGCGGCGGCGGCGTTCGAGTTGATTCAGATTTAGGTGATAAAGACGTTAAATCTGATCAGCTGCGTAATCATAAGACGACGGAGGTATTGAGCACGAAAGAAAAGATTCTGTTGGAAAAAAATGCAAGAAAACAAGAGCGGTTAGAAAAAAGACGCGAAAAAGAAGAACGAGAATTACTCAAAGCGTGGAAACGCGAGGCAAAGTCGGCCATTGCCAATGGACTAGATGTGCCAGAAATGCCGGACTTTAAAAAGCAAGCACTCGAGAAAATTTCTTCTCTCTCGAGCGATAAGAAGAAGAAGAAGAAGAAGAAAGAAGATTATGATGACGACGAAGACGAAGACGAAAACGAAGATGAAAATATATTACGCCGCCAAACGCGTGGCGGAAGTGCTGCTTCGATTTCGTCGTCAGTGACGACCACAAAAACGAACTCATCGTCGCTTTTCAATCAAGCCGATAACAATGAAGAGATTTTCGAGAAAGAAGAGAAACCGCTTCCCGTGGTGCGAAAGCAACAACAACAACAACAACAACAACAACGAAGAAGAGAAGAAACTAGTATTGCGAGTGCGCGACCCGCTCCGGAAGCGCTCATATCGAGGCCACCGCCAGAACCTCTTGCGAAAGTGAAAGTAGATGAAGCTTCGATTAGCGAACAGCTCGCTGCTGTTAAGATGGAGGATGATGACTCCGATTGGAGCGACTAACTAGCGCGTTGATTGCCTACTGTTTATTATTACATACTCTAAACTGACTAAGCTATTTCCTAAGTAGTATTGATTCATGAATTGGTCGCGGCTTAATCTTGTTCTCGCCTGATAATTTGTCCAAAACAACTTCGCAAGCTAACTTCCCGCTCAATATTGCACCCTCCATTGATCCTAAATACTTTTGAAACGTGAAATCTCCGGCGAGTGTGAAATTCTCAATCGGCGTCGATTGACTCGGACGAAATTTATTGCGACCTGGGATCGCGCGGTACACGCTTCGCGGAGTTTTCACGACTACGCTTTTTATTAATTTAGCATCTAAAACTTCGGGAAATAAGCTTTCGAGCTCTTTCATAGTCGCTTCGACTATTTCCGAATCTGGCTTGCTAATCCAATTGGTATCGGCGCCAGATTGTTCGTCACAAGGGGCAAAAATCAATGCCAACATCGTTTTATCTTCGTTTTCGTATTCTTTAACGCACTCGCTCATATCGGCATATACGGACAACAATTTCGATCTTGAGAAAACTAGACCGTCATACGGGCGTAGTTTCCTATCGAACCAAAGATGGACATTCATGACCGGAACACCCTCTAGTTCATCGAGTTGTTTGAAAAACGGTAATTCAGTCCATTTTTTAGGGCGATAGAGTTTCAACGCATCTACGGACATCGCAGACACGTAATGGTCAGCTGTTAATAATTCGTCATTACTTCCTACTCGAATTCCTATAACTTTCGTTCCTAAATCATCGACTAAGATTTCTCTCAAAGGCATATTCGTTAAAACTTTTCCTTTCGTTCCGTTTTCGTTGTTTCCCTCGATATGTTTCACCATCGGATCGCATAACCGATCGGGCTGGTTCCCATCCAAGAACGCAGTCTTACTCCCATCAGTTTCATTAATAAATCGATTCATTGCGGTCAAAATAACAGTCATCGATAGCTTATCCGAGTCAATGAAATCTAAAGCTTTCCCCATCGCAATAAACAACTCTTCGCTCACGCGCTTGGGCATGAAGTTCTTCTTCATCCATTGCTCCACCGATAATTCATCCTGCGCGTCGATATACTCCTGTCCACCGACTAACATCGGCAACAACGGTATGCCAGTCCTAACCTTCTCGACGGCGCTTAGCATCTTATCGTTCGTCAATATCGCGGCAGCCATATTAAACGGCGCGCTTATCTTTGGAAACCAAAACTCAGTGAATTCCCCCGGATACTCCTTCATCGCGAAGCACATCGTATGCTTCTTCCATTGCAATCGGTCTTCGATATCGAGCTCGCTGAACAAATTCATCATGTTCGGATACGCGCCAAAGAATATATGTAACCCGGTCTCGATCCAATCGCCATCTTCGTCTTGCCACGCTGAAACCTTCCCACCCAATATCTTCTCTCGCTCAATCACGGTCACTTCGTATCCGCAGTCAGTTAAGTATTTCGCGGTCGACAAACCTGCTAATCCACCACCTGTTGAAGAGCATGAAAATGATTAGAAAAGACCGAAGAACACGCAGATTACAATAACAACAAAGACACACAGAGAGAGAGAGAGAGAGAGAATATTTGAGAGAGATTTTACATATACGTAGTAAACATACCGATGACGATACAACTTTTCTGACGATTCTCGATATCGAATTTACTCTTAATCT
>Ga0209710_1001774_pt1 | contig 15866 bp, 20 predicted proteins | sample ArcticOcean_MG_C_5_FD_187436 | JGI IMG/M metagenome (GOLD analysis project Ga0209710, IMG submission 187436) | Marine microbial communities from western Arctic Ocean - ArcticOcean_MG_CB4_138 (SPAdes) (version 2) | ecosystem: Environmental > Aquatic > Marine > Oceanic | place: Arctic Ocean...
TTTTTGAGGACATATTATGGCTGAATGGATTAAAGATAAAATACAAACAGGGCTTTATAAAAGAGTTCGTGAGGACGGTCATGTCTGGGCGATTAAAGCGCGAATCAAAGGTGGTTCAGTAGTCACCGTTACCATTGGCAAAGAAGAATACTTCCCTATCACTAAGGCACGAAAAATAACAAAGTTTATTCTAAGCCAATTGGCTGAGGGTCATAACCCTAATCTAATCAAACAACAACAACAGCGAATCAATTTACTGCGGGGATTTACACTGCAACAAGCTTTAGATGAATATTCTAATATTGTGCAATGGAAAGCTTCAACTCGTGATGATGTCTACAAGGTAATGAACCGAAGGTTTTTTGACTGGTTAAGACGTCCGCTTGCATCTATCTCCAAGGAAGAATGTTTAAATCGGTTCCAACAAATCAAATCAGATATAAAACAAAATAATAGACAAAAGAATCGGAGTAGTTCTAACCCTGTTGGAGAAGGTGAAGCCCAAAAGGCCTTCCGGTATTTGGGTGCTATTTATAATAGCTTTATACATGATGAAATTGGTGATGAAAAACTTTTACCTAAAGGCAATCCCTGTGCTGCATTAAAAACGAAAAAGGTGAGAAAGACTCTCAAGCCCAGAGATAGATATTTAGATAAATTACAACGTTCACAACTACATAATCATCTTGCATTGGTTCATACCGATGAGCTTGAAGGTTCATTCCGAACGACCAAAGATGATGCTGACCTTATTTGGTTACTTATTCATACTGGATTACGATTAGAGGAAGCACTGATGCTCAAATGGGATGCTGTAGATTTTGCTAATGAGACTTTTACCGTATTTGATACTAAGAATAATCGTGATCATTCTTTACCTATGACGGAAAACACTAAAACCATGCTGACTCGAAGAATGAATGAAAATAACATATTTGTATTTCCAAGCCCTATTCATTCAAATAGATCAATGACAGCTAGCAAGACCTTCAAAAGAGTATCGGAAGAAACTGGGTTCATTTTTACTGCACATGATTTAAGAAGAACTGTCGCTACAGTAGCAGCTGAAAGAGGTTATGATATTTCTAGTATAGGGGCAGTTTTAAACCATTCGAGGCAAGGGGTGACAGAGGGGTATGTTCAGAGAACTTTGCCAAGGTTAAAGCAAATACTTATGGATATTGAGGCAGAATTATTTTGAAAATAATCTCTTGGAATTGTAGTCAAGCTCTTAGAAAAAAATTCTCATTATTGGAAAAATATAATGCAGACATAATCGTATGCCAAGAATCAGAAAAATTAGCTAGTGATTACTTTAAAAACTATCATTATCAGTGGATCGGAAAAAATCCTCATAAAGGTATAGGGATTTTAACTAAAAAATTTCCCTACTCAATAAATGAAGACCTTAATGAAAACTTTGTATTTTATTTACCTGCAAGTTTTAATGATTTTAATTTAATTAATGTATGGACTCATTCAAAAGCGGATAAATTTGGACCTGATGCTAATGGAAATATTATTGATGCACTGAATTATTATAAAGATTGGATAGCTTCAAAAAAAAATACAATTATTGTGGGAGACTTTAATAACTCCTTAGTGTTTGATGAAAAATACAATTGGACAGCAAAATTTATTGATATTAAAAATTATTTATATGACTTAAATTTTATCAGTGCCTATCATGCTCTATTTGATGAAGAATTTGGGAAAGAGAGTAAAGCTACACTTTTTCATACGAAAAATTTAGAAAAAACTTATCACATTGACTATGCGTTTATTAGAGGATTCGATATTAAAAATATTGAAATAGGTAATTATTCAGATTGGATACAGTATAGCGACCATATGCCTTTGATAATAAATGTTGAGGATCCTAATTAAATGAAAAAAATTATTTACATAGACATGGACAATGTCTTAGTTGATTTTAAAACTGGAATATCAAAGCTAAGCAAAAATACAATAGAGAAATTTGAAGGACACTTGGATGATGTTCCTGGTATATTTAATTTAATGGAGCCTATGAAAGGTTCGATCGAAGCTTTCAATGAATTATCACAATCAGAAAAATATGATGTTTATATATTATCCACTGCTCCGTGGGACAACCCAACAGCCTGGTCAGATAAATTAGAATGGGTTAAGAAATACTTAGGAAAAAATGGATACAAAAGACTCATCCTTTCTCATCATAAAAATCTTAATGCAGGTGACTACCTAATAGATGATAGAACGAAGAACGGTGCAGATAAATTTAAAGGTGAACATATTCATTTTGGGCAAGATAAGTTTCCGACATGGGGGCAGGTTTTAGAATTTTTTAAATAAAAAAACTACTCTTACTCTTATTCTTAATACCTAATTTGTCCACTTAATTGTCTGGGGGTAAACTAGTTTTATGAAAAAAATAAGTCTTCTATTAACTGATGCTGTTATAGCTCTTGAAGAAAAGAAGAGGCATTCGCCTGAACACAACTTAAAGCTAGGTGAAGACAAACACATTAGACACTGGATAAAATCTATTGACCATCTTATAGGCCTGGGTTACGCGCAAAAGTTATCTCATGTACCAATATATAAAGGTGGTGGGTATGCTGGAAGATATTGGCCATTTATAACCCCATTTAACTAATAGAGAAAACTAATATGTACGGTTTGCTCCAATATGTACGGTCATATTTACGGTTTTGCTCAAAAAAAACTCAAAATTTTTACTCACTTATGCTCTTGTCCTTAGATTATCAAATTTAGCGCACCTTAAGTTTGAGCTTGAAAAAAGGTTGCATTAAATCCTTAGATTATCAAATTTAGCGCACCTTAAGTTTGAGCTTGAAAAAATTAATCATTAAAAAGGAGTATGAGTATGTTTTCAGTAGAGCAAGCAACAAATATTTGTAATGGATACATTGATAGCGATATTTTTGATAGGGATGAAGCATTCGAGAGAGTTGGTAAGCTTGAAGATTTAGATTTTCTTGAAAATGTTATTTTTGCCCCAAAGAAATTAAGCATGAAAGGCGACCATGATTCATATGATGAATTAAGTATTGATGAAGCTTTTAGGAGGTTATATGTTAATTAATACAAACCATGCTGCATTAAGAGTTGAACAAAGAGGGATTCCACCTATGTTTATAGATCTTCTAATTAAATATGGAGAAAAAAAACATAGTGGTCATGATGGGATTATTCGTTATTTTTCAAAGAAAAGTAAAAAGAAAATGCAGTATGAACTTGGTAATTCGGTAATAAATCAGCTTTCTAGATTTATGAATATTTACTTAGTTCATTCAAAGGATCAAAAAGTTTTAATAACAGCTGGAAGAAGAAATAAGAGAATAAAAAATAAATAAATAAATAAATAATTAATATTATGGAGAATTAAGATGCTCAAATTTTTAAAAGATATATTTAGCACTAGCGAAGACACTAAATTACTAGAAAATAATGGCTCTTTAAATACGACTAGACATTTAAGTCTTAATGGTACGGGTGAAGTTGATGAATTATCTCCTTCAACTGTATCAGAGGAAAAATATTTAGAAGAATTGGTAAATAAAGCAAGTACTGAGGAATCAGAAGTTTTTGGAATACCTAATGATTTACAGATCCTGGCACCAGGTGAGCAAAGACAATTGGAATCTTCTATGAAAGGGAATAAACAGATGAATAATGCTGGCTTATTTGACTCCCTGGAAGTGATAAATTTTTATTCTCAAAATTTTTTCTCAAGAGGGCGACATAATGGGGTTAATTTTGGGCATGAAGGATCTATCAGTATGGGTGAGCAAAGTATCATTGCCGACTTTGAAAGGGTGCTGAACAAAATGACCTCATCAAGAGTTGCTAAATTAAATGAGATGAATAGGCATATTGAATCAGTCCCTGAAAGATTTAAGGGTTTAGCAGACCAGGTGAAAGGGAAAAGCAAAATTGTTATGCTGGAAATCGATGAACTCTCGGATCAAGTCGTGAGCTGTAAAGCTGGGCAAGGTTGGATTTTTGATGCAATTACTAAATATAACCTTGGATTTGCTCAAGGAAAAGAATTAGCAATTAATCATAAATTTAAGGAGGTTTAATATGATCACTAAATATTTAGTTTCTATAGTAGGTGAAGAATATAGTCAGTACTTGATTTCAGATGCTGCAACTAAAAAAAGAATCAAGCTATTTGCTAAGTTGATTCATATTCCGATGATTCTATGGTTTGTATTAGGTTACTTTCTAACGCAGCAGTTATTTTATGATGTATCAGTAGGGATGGCTGTATTTGCAGGGTTAGTATGCAGTTTATTTATTTATTTAATTGATCTTGCAATTTTAAATTTTCCTAAGAATATATGGGCAACGCTCTTTAGAGTTGCCTTGGGCTTTGTTTTTGCAGCATTAGGAGCCTTATTGGCTGATGTATTTATCTTTGAGAAGGATATAAATGAGTACCTTAAAGATAATAAACAAGCTGAAATTCAGACTTTATCTAATTCTAAGATCAGTCAACTAGGAAAAGTAACAAGCAAAAGTAAAGAGGATTGGTTGAGTGCTCAAAAGCAGTCTTCATGTGAAGCAGATGGCTCATGTGGTTCTAATAAATCGAAGCAAAAGGAACTTAAAATACTGCAGAAAGAAAAATTGGATGAACGTAAACACTTCTCTAGTAAAAGAGCAGAAAATAACTTACGGTACAAGCAGGCAACAAAGTTATGTGGTCTATTTTGTTCTCAGGCAGAAATAGATAAAAAATATGAGAACTCTCTCAATAAAATTGATAACAATGAAATAAATGCGATAAACAAAATCGAGCAAAAAATAGAGGTAGTCAATCGTTCAGGTGGATCCGGTCAGAAAGGGACAGGAAAAATTTACAAAGCAAAGCAAAAGCATGCCGATGAATTAAAAACAAAATATGAAGAAAATACCGCCAACCTAGAAAGATTAAGGTTAAGCGAAAAAGAATCAATTTCTAATATTTATTTTGATATTGATCAAAATTCTGGACTCATCAATCGCATAAAGATTCTACATAAAATTGTGTGGGAAGAAGGTATTTCTATAATTTTTTCAATAATGTTTTTTACTGTATTTTTAATCTTTGAATTAGTTTTAATTCTCTTTAAGTTGTTAGGTAGAGAGACTGTGTCAGATCGGTTAGCAGCTCATCATGAAAGAATAGCTATTGCAAAAATTAGAATAGCAGAGATAGAGCTACGTCAATTTGAAGAAGCAAGGGAATTAGGCTACCAGGGGCCATTAAATACTGAGGGTCTTCCACAGTGAATTTAGCCCTATTACTTCATTTCTGTACAACAATAAAAGGTGCTATGGTTATTAAAAGAACTGGGGCACTTTTATGTTACAAGATCAGATTAATGAAGCATTGCAGTCGTTAAAAGAGGCTAAGATGATTCGTAACCAAAAACAAGAAGAGCGAGCCATGCAGGATTTAATAGATCTTGGCCCATACGGTGGTCTTTTGAAAAGCATTTATAACAAATTTTTATGCAGATACAATATAAATCAAAGCGAAAAAAATGTAGTTATCAACTCTGCTTTTTATGAAATTTATAAATATGTAGAAAAAATGGATGTGGGTACTGATGGGAGAATTAATAATGGCTTAAAAGCTTGTGCAAGGATTATTCAAAACCAAGCTAGGCAATATGTAACATCTGAGATAACGGCAAGAGGTGATGGCTCTCCTCATAAGCCAACTAATGAAATAAGAAAATTGATAAAAGATTTAACTGTTTCAGGATGTTCATATCAAGATATAGGTTTTAAACTTGATATTAGCTACGAAGCTTTAATCAAAAACTATAAGAGGGAATTAGAAATTCCAGAACAAGAAGAGACCTTTATTCAAAAAACACGAAGAATAAAAGCATATTCACTTGAAAGCAGAAGAATAGATATTGATGAGCCATGGACAGCAAGTCATAAATCAAGTGAAAAACCAATAGAAGATTGTATGCATGAAGGGTTCAAATCATTTGCTGCTGAGGAAGTAGACAGGGCCTATGTTATAGCGTTAAAAAATCCAGATGTTTATGACTATAGAGCAAGTTTTCTTAAAAAAGCATGGATGAAATTTAAAGGACCAGTGAGAATTATATCTAAATCACAAAATATGAAGCTTTCATCTGAAGAAATTGGGACAATAATAGGCAAAAAAAAAGCTAACGTTGATGTCTATTACAACGAATCCAATGAAAAATTTAAAGAATATATTAAAGAGTGTTTTGAATTAATAACTCAACAGAAGGTAAAAATTAATGGCTAAAGACAACCATAAGGATGAAGTCGATTTTGATGCTCTTTTAGAGTCTGCTGTTAGTAAATTTAATAAAGAAGTTGATGACAATGCCCCATCTAATAAAGCAACATGGCAGGCTGTTAAGGAAAACTTTATAGAGGAAGGAATTTGGGAGGAAAGTATCTTTTCTAAGATTTTTTATTGGCCAACTAAGACGATTGATAGAATCATTGTTGCCCTTAAATCCTTCTTTATGCTCTTCTTAGGAATAGGTATTGTTTTGTTGCAGCCACAGTTATTAACCATGAAAGGTGAATCTGAAGTTAATAATCAGATACAAATTACTTCTGAGAACATTCAGTTTGAATACGAGGTAGTAAAAAAACAAGCCAACCCTATTGAGTTTATGCAATCAATAGTTTCAGCAGCCATAACGGCAGAAATAACGTTAACTGTTAGCCAAGATTCAAATGGCGATACAGTTTTAATTCTTTACAACCTGTCACCAATGTCAGATCAACTTATCCTTAAATCTCTTATTGGATTAAGCAATCAAACTAAGGGAAATGTTAGGGTAGTTATTCAAGATAATGCCAATTATTAAGGTTTTATTATTATTAATATTATGGGTTTCTTTTTCTGCAATAAGTGCTCCCGATGCTTTAATTAAATCTACTAATAAATCAGTTGATAAATCTATATCTCAAGAGTTAGAAAATTTCATAAAAATAAATAGCTCGATTACTAATAACAGTCAAAATGATGTAAATGATAGATTGGAATTACTTTATAACAATATAATTAATGCCTCTAAAAGGCTTGGTGATTCAGAATTACTAAAGCTAATTCAGAGCGTAGAGTACTTTTTACTTGAGACACCAAACTCCCTAAAGGGTGTACTTGCCTTTGTTGATATATGGGAAGCTCTTATATCGATGGATACTGAATATCTTGGGCCCGATGATAGATCTGCAATATATGAAACACCTGTTTTTCCTCTTAAAACAATAAGTCCTGGCGACTATACTAATAAATTATTTAAAATGGCTGATTATAAACTTTGTAATGATGGAAACCTTTTCCAAGACAAAGCGGCAGAATATTACACATTGATAAATGAGGCATCGTCAATGAGCGACAAGGAGTGGGAATCTTTTTCCAATAAGTTATCCGATGAAGAGGTGATCCGAAGAACTAAAATTGTCAATCGTAAGTGTAGTCCTTTAAAAGAAATTACCTTTGTAGATTCTTACCTAAAATTAACAGTTATGAGATTACAATTTGCAAATAAAAATTTTGGTGAAAGTAGTAATTCATACTCTGATCGACATGTATATTTTGACAAGATTGCTGCTGGCTTTAATAATAAAAGGCCTCTACCAAAATTTGTATTAGATGGAGCACCAAACGCAACAGAAAATGATATCCGTTTATATTATACGTATCTCACAAAACTATGGCAGTACAGGTTTATGATTTCCTCGCAAAATATGCCGAGCGCATTAACTGCTCGTGAATATATAGACACTCATTATGATAATTTTATATTGAGTCATTTTAAAATGTTTGGCTCATATTACGATCTAGTGTACCTGCTTGATATTTTTAATATTTATTATGACTTGGGTCGCTATGGAATTATTGTAGACAAAATAGAATTCTTATTAAGTAAGTTTAATGATGATGATAGTCGACCAAACATAAAAGCTAAAAGAGCCTTATTTAGAGAGTTAGCTTGGGTTCATTTAAAATTAAAGAATAAAATTTTAGCCGAAAAAAACAATCAAATAGCAGACAACCTAGCAAGTAAATTAGGGCGGCCAGAGCTTGGAGTAAGGTACGGACAATTATTAGCGACTTATTTAGGACATTGGCCAGGTGCAGAGCATAAGAAAAATTTAAATAAAGCTAAAGTATTAATTGAAAAAAAAATACCATCTTGCCTGGCTTACCCCAAACAAGATATTCAAGTGTGTTTAGATGATATTAAAAATGTAGATAACTTAATTAAAGCTTATGAGACACAAAAAGACAAAGAGATTTTAGCTCAAGCAGAGATAAATTATTATACCTTTGAGGCTGAATCAGCGGAGCGCGAAATTTTAATGGGATATTGGGATTCGGATGCCAATAAGGGCTCATATAGTGATCTAAGCAGCAAATTAGAGAGTTATGAGCAGGTTATGAACCATTTTGATTGGGCAGAAAAGCCAAATAGGAGAGCATTTTGGGGTAAAAAATGGATCAATACCTTTCAACTTCTTCGGCAAAGTTTAACAGGAGAATATAAAAAAGAAAAAAAACAACTAACTTCAAATTATTCAGACATGTTGAAAGAGTTAGCTGATTTATATTTCCTTCTTGGTGATACAAATACCTCCATAGCTTGCTTAAAAATAATTCAACAAAATGAATTTTTAGATTTTGTGAGAAGGCGAGAGGCACCCGAAGACTACTTTATTCAGATTGATGAAACTGAAATTGAGCGTGACTATGAAATTAAGATAAAAGATTTTGCGAGACAACAAGACTACATAAACCTTAAAATTCATTCGGATACCTCTCGCAAAGCCCAATACATAAAGGCTCTCTCTCAGCTTAAACTTCAAAGAGATATGTTCTTAAAAAAGTACGGTGCCAAGTTAAAACTTGCAGTTAAAGCAAAGAAGAGAGAGATTAAAAAAACTACAATGCTTTCGAAAGGTGAAGCTGAGATTTACCTTGCAATCACCAAAAAAAAATTAAGAGCTTATTTTTTTACTCTCGATAATGAGGGTAATCCTGTCAAAGGAATGATTGAAGAATCAATTGATAAACTTGAGCTAGGCTCTAATGTTTTAAGTTTCCATAAAGATAAAGCCTTAGGCTTAGAGGTTGACAGAAAAAATGAAGCATATTTAACTAAAAATTTAGTTAATCCAATATCTGATTATTTAAAAACCAAGAATATAACTAAGATTAAAATAAGAAATGATTCCGAGCTAAATTTACTTCCATTTTCAGCTCTAAAATATAAAGGCAAATACCTTAGCGAGTTATATACAATTGAAAAGTTGGGAATAGTCAATGATAATAGGAGTGAAGATAGGGTAAGTAAAATTGATATGTTCGGAGCAAGCAAAACAATTAATAATAACTTTACTGTATTACCCAATGTAGAAGACGAGCTTAATGCTATTTCCAAACTAAAAATAAATCGAAGTATTAAAAGAGAATATTATTTAAATACAGAGTTTAATAAAAATAACTTCTATAATTCTTTCTCAAATTTAGTAGATACAATACATATTTCAACCCATTTCCGCCTAATAGGAAACATAGCTGATAAGTCAAAAATGTTAATGGGTGATGGGAGCACTCTCACGCTGGCAGAGTTATCAAATGATTTGCCAAAATATAAATCTAACCTTGTTGTTTTATCTGCTTGTGATACTGGTAATTTAGGTACAACAAAAGATGGTGTTTCATCAGTAGGCTTGTCTAGAATCTTTCAGGATCGAGGTGCAAAATACGTACTATCGAGTCTATGGAAAATCTCAGATAAGGGCTCTGCTGACTTTATGACCTTATTCTACTCATTACTTTTTAATAATGATATTAAACCACCTGAAGCATTAAGATTGACGCAAAATGCCTTTAGTATGGGCTCTATTGATGCTTTACCTGAGAATATAATTCTTTTAAAAGATAATTACATAAATAAAGTTATCAGTAACATGAATAAAAAATTTCTCATTCAACCTAATAAGAAGATTGCTTATCAAAACCCATACTTTTGGGCAGCCTTTCAAATAGATTCAATTTAATTCCAAAACATCCTTAGATTTTATAATTTTACGCACCTTATATGTAAGTTAATAAATAAGGTAAGCAATAATGAATGCGTTGAAATTAAAAACCTACCCGTCAGAATATTTTAGTTTTATTCGAAAAGTTGATTTGAAAAATCATCCAAGAGTTAGTCATCTAGTAGATGAGAAATATTCACTACCAGTAGGTACTAAATTTAGGAATTCGTTAAATCGATATGTCGAGCTGCACCATATTCTTCCTATTTTTGAGGGAAGTGTGTTGGAGACAGGTAACTTCGTTGTACTTTCTCCCTTTCATCACTTGATTGCGCACTTAATACTTGCAGAGAAACTGGGCGGTAAACACTGGTGTGCTGCTGATGCAGTTACTAAAGGAAGCGATTTAGTAAGGAACTATAGAAATGATGACAAAGATTATTGTCACTTAGTCAAAGTTTATAAGGAAAAAATAAAATATAACGTTCATCAATACAAACCTAATGATGGGGTTATTTAAATGGACTTTAACTTAATATCTACTCTAGATCAGAACCTGCTAATTGTTATTAGTTTATTGCTTGCAATAACTTGTACAGGATAAATTTTTCAAGTGAAAATTAAAAATAAAAATGATTATTTAAGGGCAATGTTCAAAAAAATTGTCTTATTATTTGAAGATAATGGTTTTAATATTTCAGAAATTAAAAAAGAAATACAAATAAATTGTGTTGATACTGGAAAAGAAGCAGATGGGTATTGTTTTTGGCCTGAAAGCATAATAGCTTATGGAATTCACCCTTCGGAGGACTATAAAATTGAAGTTAACAAAAGAATTGATGATGGAATTTATGCGACAGCAGTGTTAATTCATGAGGTGTGTCACGTCATGCAATTCCATCTGTACGGCTATGTCCCAGCCCACGGTAAAGAATTTAAAAAAATAGCTTTAGGGATTGGTTTAGAAGGAAGGATGACCCAAACGACACCTTCCAGAGAGCTGGTATCTCAAATCAAAGAATGGGAAAGAGATATTGGAGAATATCCTCATTCCTTAAAAACTTCCAAATCTTTCGAAATTTCTAATTATGTATACAAGCTAGGTGATTGTATTGAGTATATGATCGATTTTATTTTTTTTATATTATTTTTATCAATATGTGGAGTTTTTGGGGCTTTTATTGGTGAGGGTTTAGTTTATATCTACGATCAGATTCTTTATATTTACTTTAAGGAATAAGTTAATAGACAGTAAAAAAATATTCCTAAAATCCTTAGATTTTAAAATTTTGCGCACCTTTAGTATGAGTTAAAAATTTTAATCATTTCAAAAGGAGTATGAATATGCCTAAATCTATAAGTAAAGAATTTAAAGAACAATTAAAAATTAATGATACTAATTTTATTGGGATCGAATTAGCAAAAATTTGCGTTAAATATAATTTTCAAATAGTTGATTTAGCCAAGACTTTCAGTGTCTCAAGAATGACTATTCATAATTGGTTTAGAGATGGCTATGTAAGACGCTCAAATTTTTTGAAAATTAAAGAGTTCCTTGATTTGATTAATAGTTTACCTTTGAATGTTCAAGAAGAAATTCGGACTTTACCGCAAGTCAAAAAATTATTTTTAATAGACTTTCTTTCTAAAACTCATAAAATCAAAGTAATAAAACCGGATACTAAAAAAAGACTTTATTTTAGATTGTCTATATTCGAACTAGAAACTATAGCTGAAAATAGGCAGCCTCATGAAGATAAGTCAGATATAACTTTTGAGCTTTCATTTAGAAAGTCCCCTAGAGCAAAATTGTTATTCAAAAAAATTTCCAAGGCTAAGAGTGATTCAAGATTAGGAGCACAAATATTAATTAATAAAGCAATTGAAGGTTTTACTGGAGAAGAAGATGAATACATTAAATCAATTAACTGATAGCTCAGAAAAGGAGAGATAACATGGAATGTCCCAAATGCAACAAAGAAGACATCATTCCAATTATCTATGGCTATCCTAATGATAATTTAATGTCTGCTTCTAGAGATGGTAATGTTAGTTTAGGTGGATGTTGTTTCTCTAGTGATGCTCCAAATTACTCATGCAAAGATTGCGGGCATACTTGGTTTGATGAGGATTAGAAAATGAAAATAATTCGTTGCCCTCAATGTAAAAGTAAAGATGTTTTTAAGTTATCTATACCAGATTGTTGTGCAGGTGATCCCGGAGATATTGCAAACGGGTATATGGCCGCAGAGCGGGTGGTTTTTTGTATGTGTGAGTGTAACTCAGAAGCTAAAGCTCAGATAGATTGGCGATGTGTTATGAATAAACTATTTAAATGGATTCTTGTAATTATTATTTTATTGTCCCCCCTAATACTCTTAGCAGATGTTATTTACGAAAAGCTAGGATTTGATGATGCTCAAGGTCGTGAAGTTGTTTCTTTAGGAATTGAAGGTCATATAGGCACAAATGATACTACTGATTTTGTGAGCGCCCTAAATGACATCAATCAAAACAATTACCGTGTTCAATTTGATTCAGTAACGTTAAATAGTCCGGGAGGTGAAATAGGAGCTGCTACCAGAATAGGGAAGTTGATTAGGGGTAATCATTTGTCGACTTGGGTATTCGCTAACGATGAATGCTTAAGTGCCTGTTCTTTAATACTTCAGGGCGGCGTATGTAAGATGGCAGAGGGCGAGGTAGGTATTCACCGAACTAAATCAGACGATGAAGTTTCGTTAGACGAGGTTGCAGGGGATGTGATGTATGAAGAAAGTTATACTAAGCAATACCTTGAGCATATGGGCACGGCACCTCAACATATGTGGCTTTATTCAAGCATTCCAAGCTGGGATATGCGCTACCTGAGAAACTTTGAAAAAAGAGATTTTGGACTATATAGTGCTACTACTCGGGAGATGCGTTATCGTTTACAAATTGCTTCTCAAAAGTTTGGCCTATTCAAAAGTGACTTATTACAAAGGATAGGAAACAGAGAGCGTGATTTATATCCTGATGCGACTTGGGATACACCAGATTATATGTATGCTCACCCTACTTGTTCTGAGCAACTATTCTTAGAGGACAATATGACTGATCATGTCGGTATTAATATTGAGCCTGCGCCAGAAGATATCTTCGAAATATATGAATCTGATCGTGGCATTGAAGATGATGAAGGAAGATTAATTGTTACTAACAAGATTCCCTACAAAGAAAATCAGGCTTATTATTTTTCATTTAGGTATTTCGCTAAAGGGGAAACGGTGACGTATAAAGAGAGAGTAACCGTCAACGGACCAACGGTATGGGGAGATGCAGAGACTGGAGAATCGTATGATAAAAGTACTCCAAATACTAAAATCTCTAAAGATAGAACCTCGGCTACCATTAGCAGAGTTGCACCTAATGATGGTTATGGTTTTGGATCTTGGATGATTACTAAAGAAGACCCGAAAGGTCCTGTAAAGATAGAAATACTATTTAAGGATAAAGTAATTCATACATTTAGTTATGTGATTGAATAATCCGCCATTTTTTTTAAATAAATAATTGATTTTTTTTTGCATTGTATTTAGGTAGGCTGATTTATTCATCATTTATCATTTATCATTTATCATGTTTATGATTTTTTTTAGGGTCTAATATTGCTATTAAATGACTGCCTTTCTTTTCTGGGCCCGCCAATTGAATTTTATAACTTTTCTCTTTAGTGATCCCAGGTACTATGAAAACGAAAAATCGACAACAATCTGGTTCTGTCACTCTAGCTCTTGCATTTTCGATTGCTGTCCTCATGCAATCATCACACTCCCAGTTAAGGTAGAGGTGCTCGATTACTATCACACAATAATGTACTTTTTTATCCATAATATTTATGGACTCACCAATAAAAAATTCCCCATTAGTTAAAGGCATACTCAATAATCTCTTTGTATATATAGCAGCGACATTCAATTTTTATTTCTATTGCTAAAAAAGAATTTTCTAAAAGAAAAGGCTACAATAATATACGACATCCAAATCATATCGATTCCTGTCTCAAGTGTGATCAATGCCGCAAACCCTATGCAGAAAGTTAAGTCATACCAACGTTGGATATCCTGTTTAGATATATTATTCAAAATATGTTTTGGCTTCATTTAATTACCTATGACAAATGATATGGTAGTTACTACCCTTACATCTTTTTCAATTTTTTTGTCATCTGAATAATCTTCACCAACATCTCTTATATAAAAGTTACCTTGCCTAGCTCTTTTGATCCCCATAACTTTAGCATTAGCGACCTTAGCAAACTCACTAGCAGCAATACGTGCATTAACCGTAGCTTCTTTTAACATTGCAGGTTTTATTTCATTCAACTTTGTAAATAAGTATGAAGGATCATGATTCATAACAGAGACTCCTTCAGCAAGCAGTTTATTTAGCTTAGTGCGTACATCCGGTACTAACTTTACGTTATTAGTCTCAACGGTAATTTTGCCTGATAACATGTGTTGGGTATCGATCAAAACCTGATCTTCATTGCGGTATTCTTTTTGTTCGTAATCTATCACACCAACTTTTATTTCATCTTTAGTAAAACCATTGTCTGTTAACACCTTAATAATCTTGTTCTTGTCGTATTCCACTGCCTCATATAAATTCTTAAGTTCTGAAAATTGATTCCCCTTTCTGCCATAAGTAATATTCCAATTCGCACGATCTGCTTCAACTCGACGTTCAGCTAAGCCCTTTGCTTCTGCAGTATTTTCTTTTGCGTTGTATAGAAGTTGTCCAACAAAATACCCACCAGCTGCGATACCAAAGGATAGTAAAACCCCCATAATGATTAGACTGTAATGATTTAATGATTTCATACTCTCCCCCTTTGATTTGTAGATACTAGATAGACGAATCAAAGTTAACTTTAGTCAGGTTTTATCTTGTTCCACACTTAATTGATAAGGAGTAAACTGGTCTTATGGAATCACTAATTTTCTTTATATGTTGGGCTTTCGTTGCATGGCTTTTTCTTTGTATATTAAGGGCGGTTAATAAAAGAACTTTAAAGATAAATGTAAGTACGAAATTAAAAATAGAAATATTCTGGAGCTTTATAGTTGGAATACTTTTCTCAATGGCTCCTTTTATGTTTAATGCTGAAACATTTAAATTAAGAAGGTGGTGGAATCATTTTTCTAATACTGATGGTCGGTTTTATAGACAAGATGAAATACACTTATTTCTTATCGGATTTTTTCTTTCAATGTTAGTGATTTACAGCATTAAAAAATATAATAAATCCTGATGAAAAAACTACTCCTCCTCTTATTCTTAATACCTCTATTACTAATTAGTTGTGGCGAACCATCTGATAATTCTATAGAAGGTAATGAGGGGCTTAGAAATAAAATCAGTAATGAAGTCGGCTTGGGGCAAGTTGAAGCTTTTGGGTTTAAGCTCGAAGAAAAATATGAAACTGAATATTTAATAGGTGTTGAAGACGGGTTCGCAGATATGGTCTACATTAATATCTATAAAGTAAAAGATTCACACGTAGAGGTGATAAGAGATTTACTTAAAAAGAACATTAAGTATGTTGCAAAAGACACAATGAATTTGTGCAGCGCTAACCGTTATTCAAAAAAGGCAGATGCAAATAAAAAAACGGAAATATACTTCGATTCACATTGTGGCAAAGGCGAATTTAACAGAGATAATAACGTTAGTGCTGACTGTATTGTTTTTTCAAAGTTCGATGATTCTCCTGCCGGTGAGGGCCTTAGGCATGAAATATGTCTCTTTGATAAATATCTGCAATTCTATTATGG
>Ga0209710_1001781_pt1 | contig 15813 bp, 11 predicted proteins | sample ArcticOcean_MG_C_5_FD_187436 | JGI IMG/M metagenome (GOLD analysis project Ga0209710, IMG submission 187436) | Marine microbial communities from western Arctic Ocean - ArcticOcean_MG_CB4_138 (SPAdes) (version 2) | ecosystem: Environmental > Aquatic > Marine > Oceanic | place: Arctic Ocean...
CATTAACTATAAAGTCGGCGGGGTACCAGACTATGTTAATTATAATGCCTATAAGGTAAAGGTAAATACCGCTACAGCCTTCGTTCAAAAATATAAATGGGATTTAGCCACAGGAGACTGGCGTGAACTTAATTAAAAGTAAAGGCTTCACCATCATTGAAGCGATTGTGTCACTCGCTTTATTTGCCATTGCTTTTTCTGGGCTCTATTTCTTTTTTGGTATGGCCCACCAAGCCTACAACAATTCAGAAAAAAGAATGCATCTCAACCTCATGGCTAATCATATCCTTGACACTATTCATGCAGAAGCATATAGAACGGATACTGATGTTGCTAATCCATTTATAACTCCGGCTTCCTATAATGCCAACTTAAGTGATTGCGCTACCTATACTGCACCTGACGTCAGGCACACTTGGTGCACAGAATTAGATGCATCGGTAGGGTCTCATAAAGGCGTGCATGCGGATGAGGTGAGAACAGTTGAAGTGGTCAAAGATGAGGCTTATTTAATCGCAAATGTGACCTTAGTAGTCGACGGAGGCATCGGTGAAAAAAATTTAATTAAGACTTTTTTAAGTCGTAAAATTCCAGCGCCAAGGAGATCAGGACTTCAAGAAATGTGCTTTGAAAGCCATGCACTGGCTCTTGCAAATATCAAAGCGGAGAAGGCAAAATGTGATGCAGGCACGATACCGTCTTTACAAGCTAAGTGGTGGTCTAACTTTGGCAGTCCGTACGGGACGATGGAACAAGTATGGAATGTATCCTGCCCTGATTATATAACTTTACCAGGTTCTGCGGCAAGAGAGCCTCACGTAGTTTATGGCGTCGGACAGTCTCTGTTTAAAGATAACAACCTTCAGTTATTTTGGATCTACTATCTGCAGGGAAAGAATACGTACCTACGTGAAGAAGATGGAGTTGCTCAGGAGTTCACTCACGGCTATACCAGGTATATTAGTCCATATTATTGGGCTATGTCCAATGCAGGGAAGCACCGGGTGACATCCCCAAATTCCTTCAAGAGTATTAGGAGATACAATCCAAAGCTAGGTGTCTACGAGGGAGGAGATGACTTCTGCACGCCGGGAGCAGTTTATTACCAGGGTTATATGGCAGGCAATGATCTGGATTGCCCCCCGGAAGAAGAACCCAGAATTTTTATTCAGTCTTGCTGTCCTGCAGATGAAATAAGAAATCGTTGGGGCACTCATGACAAATGTGATTACCCTATAACTGATGCGAGTGGAGGATCTATGATTGAGTCGCCAAATTGGGCAACCCAATATATGATAAATAAAGCATGGCCTTAAATAAATATAGCTAATGAAAAATAATAATTTTAAAGAATGTAACAAGGGATACACTTTAGTCGAGCTGATGGTGGCGTTGGCTGTTTCTGCTATTGTGATTGCTGGAACTCTTGCTGGTTACACAGTCTTTGCTAAGCAGTATGAAGTATTAAATAAAAAAATAGAAATAGATAGAGAAGTCCTAGGGGTAATAAACTTGATTCAGAAAGATGTCATGATGGCCGGCTTTAAATCACACCTAACAACAAATGCAATGAAGGGCGCAGATGCATTAAAAAGAACGAGTGCGACTGATTTCTCTATGGTATTTGATTATCAGGAAAAAGAAGGAGATCCGATTGTTCGCAGACTGGTTCGTTATTCATTAGGTCCAGGCTATGTGTCTGCTGATAGTGGTGTTGCAAGATTTAAACTTTATCGAGATTTAAGAGATTGCACAACCCCAGCAAGTGGCTGCACTATTACGACTTCTACTTCGAGATATACAGCTGGCGGTCAAGGTGAGGTGATTATGGATAAGATAACTAATTTTGCAGTGACGTTTTCAAATCCTAAACCTATGGGACCATTTTCAGGGGTATCACAATTAGTTAGAACCAGTCTTTCAGTCGCAGCCTCCAGGAAGGTTCGTGATTCGCCAAGTTTTATAACTAAAAATTTCAAGTTTACTGCAAGGGCACAAAATGTCTCCTTACTGTAATAAAGAAATAATAAAGCATCATAAAGAAGCGGGCATGACTTTAGTGGTGACTTTATTATTAATGCTCACTCTGACGGTAATGGCTTCAGCAGTCCTCTTTGTAGTGAATAATCATGCTGATATGACAAATACAGTTACCAATAAACCCATAGCGATTGATTCATCAAATGCTTGTATTGAAGAGGCTATAGCATGGGTGCAGACGACTGACGGTAAAGCATGGTTGGCGGGAACAGAGGTCATTGCGATTGATGCTGTTACTAGCTATGGGATTGGGGCAGTTAAAGATATTGCGGCAACAGCTGGGATACTTTATGGAAAGACTTTAAAGTCACATACCAAAAAGAAGTCCGGTGAGACAAGGACAATTTCCTTTCAAAATAGATTAGATAAGTCATCGTGCACCTCAGTTACATTGACAGTCATAAAAAAAATAGCTGGCGAATCTGCTGCGGCATCATCATCTGGTGGGGAAATTGGTTCGGTAGCTGGATATGACTCAGCAGCAGGGTCAGATGAGGTAGAGGTAATTCTCAATAAATATGAAATATTAGTCGTTGCAGAAGGTATTTTTAATATGGCAACATTATCTGGTGGGACGGAGATTGCTAAAACTACAGATGCTAGGGGTGACCCAGCTTCAAATTGGTCTAACTCAAATGTATCTAAAATTGAAGTTTTATTTTCTTATCAAGAGTGAGTAAATTTGTGAAAGGTGTGTAGAATAATTTTATGAGATTTTATTTAATTTTATTAATTTTTTGTAGTAGTTTTGTTTTGGCCTGGCCAGCAGGTCATATTATTTATAACTCAACGACAGCTGCAAATCAGAAAATAGCTTTAGGCATTCTCCCTGAAGGTCATATGGGAGTTAGTGTTGGCAATATCGCGACGAATGCATCGTATACAGGTATTTCTTATAAAATGAGTGGTGCTTGGAAAGATGCCACGACGCCTGGTTGTTTATGTGAGGGCTGGGGTGCCGGGGCACGAAGTCCTTTTGGACAATTTCAAGGTGAAGCGGGTGAGGATCTTGTCTGGGGTGGAGTTAATAATCTAGAGGTTAAAAGTTTTGTTGTTGATGAAACCAGTATTGAGTCAACTGTGTGGATTAAAGACCGTTCAGGAAATGCGGCGTTGGAAATAAAACACGTCTATAGTCCATCAGCGCTGAGACCCGATGAATTATTTGAAGCAGTGGTTACCATGACCAATATTTCAGGTAACACTATATGGCAACCCAGATATAACCGAACCATGGATTGGGACATTCCCCCAACAGAATTTAGGGAAATTGTGACATATCAGGGTATTCGAGCTTCTGCCACCTCTCGAGCTAACCCCAAAATTTTTCGCTCAGGTAATAATGGGTTTAGAAATCCGAACGTATTCGCTTCACATTGGTGGAGTTATATAAGAGATCCTGAATCATGGCTTACTCGTGACCGTGAACGATTAGGACCCGCTGATCATGGCTTTAGTGCAACGTTTGATTTTGATAATTTACAGTGTGGAGAATCCCATACTTTCAAAATTTATTATGGTGCAGCAGAAACTAGGGCATTGATTTTAGACGCATTGGCGGAGGAGGGGGTGTCTATCTATTCACTTGGTGAAGCCTCAAATAGTTCGAAAGTGACCTATGCCTTTGGCTTTAAAGGCTTGAGTGGAACTGCACTAGCTCCGAGCCTCCCAGAGAAAATAGCCGTACTTCCAGGTGGCGTTAAAACCAGTGAAACTAAGGTTCAAACTTATGCTAGTCCGGTAATTGCAAATAACCATGCCTACCAGGCTGTATTTAAGTTTAGGAAGGACCATCAATGGGAAGGCGATATCCTAAGGTATGAACTGGATGATGATGGCAATTTTAAAGACAAAGTGAGGTTTCCACCTGTTTCTGCAGCAAATCTTCTAAGGGCGAGGTTCCCTAAAAATGATGGCACGTTTATGCCAATGACCGCTTCGCTAGGTGACTTTAGACCAAGTGCTGATTGGACCTTAAAAAGAAATATTTGGGTGGCTGGATGGAGCGATTTAGCTTGTCCAAAATATGCAGCACGAGGAAAAACAACAATCAGAACAGCTACCGGCGAATACAAAAGCGTTTTTGATCAAAATAATTTTGGGTGGGGTACAGAACCTCCAAGAGAGGCTATATTATATAATTGCGGATCAGCGTCGCACGCTAAAGACTTACGCAGGCTTATTTTTTTCGTCCGTGGAGTAGATTCATTTAATGAGGAACCTAGCTGGACATGGTTTGATGGACATAGTAGCGGTATTCGAGAGAGTTATATAGGCGATATCTTCCACTCTGATCTTGTATATGTAGGTAAGCCTGTGGACAGTGTTAGCTCGACAAATAGCAAAACAGAGGCATATTTTCGGGATGCTAATGGGTATGCAGCATTTAAGGAAACCCATAAGGATAGACCAGACCGTCTTTACGTAGGATCTAATGATGGAATGTTGCATGCCTTTGATAAAGATTTAAATGAAGTATGGGCATTTATTCCTCCTTCAGTACTGCCTAAGTTAAGGGGGTTAGTAAGTGAGACGTCTTATCCAGTAGGTGGCCCTGGATCTCCACCTGGAAAATCTAATACCAAATGGCTAGTCGATGGGCCAATTATTGTTAAGGATGTCTATATTAATGCTACGAGTGAATGGAAGACAATTTTAGTAGGCGCCCTAGGTTGGGGCGGTAAAAGTTACTATGTCTTAGATATATCAGATGCATGGGATCCTAAGCATTTATTTACAATTAATAATGACGACAAAAATAAGCAAGTTAATTATTGGCGTGCATCAGGAACTAAGGTGAATTATGATTATGCCGACGCACCGGATAGCATGGATTATTCAGGAATAGGTGATACATGGGCACGTCCAAGTATTATTCTGCTTCCATACAGTGAAGGGTCAACTCAACAAAGATATGTGATGGCTTTTGGAGCTGGATATGCAGGAGGTACTTCGACAGGGTTAGGTAATTTTGTTTATGTACTTGATTTTGAACCCTCCACAGAAACAACTAGTGATAATATAGCTAGCTCAACAGGATATCGATCACCTGTTACAACTGGAGGTAACGTGATTAAAAAAATTACAATTGCCCCAGACAGTGCAAGTGATATTCCTAACGGGGTTACGGCAAATATGTCAGTGGTTACTGCAGATACGGCTTTGACCGCTGATTTTTGGGGAGGTATTGCTTACTTCCCAGATTTAACAGGACAGCTCTGGAAGTTAGATATGTCTAAAACAGGATTAGGTGAGACGAATTCTAGTATGTGGACCTTAACTAAAGCATTCAAATCTGAAGGTACATTAGCTAATGATCGGTTTGGTTTCAATCAAACGGCGACTACATTAGTTAATTCTAGTACTCCGATAGGCACTAATGTTTTTAATTATTTTGGAACAGGTGACCAAGCTCACGTTCAAAGAAAGGATGCCACGATTAAAAATCGTATTTATGGCGTAAAAGATCTTGATTTCCCAGACACTGATTTAGCAACAACAGGATCATCAAAAACCATTACTTCAAGCGGTATTTTTAAAATATCTGGTGCTGATGCCTCTTCTTCTTGGTGTTCGTCAGTAGATGTGCCTGGGTGGTACGCCGACGTTTTAGATGTAAGCTCTTTAGATACGGGAGCAGATGATTTTATAAAAGTAGTAGGGCGTGCGTTAGCTGCTTCAGACGACGTATATTTCTCATTGTACCGGCCTGATGATTTAGCTTGCCCTATAGGTGGAAAAAGTCAGGTAGTAAAAATGATTAAAAGTTGTGCGGGAGGATATTCCGTAATTGCAACTGGTGCAGGACTGTCAACTGCACCCGTTATGGATAGCAAGGGAAATATCTATGTTGGTGTAGGTAATTTAGCAACGGACGGTGAGCTTGATATCGAAGCATCAGAGTCTGAAGAGCGAAGTGGGGTGGATAATATCCTAAAAATTGGCTCATCAGATATTTCTGCTTCCCCATCTTCTGCTTCTTCTTCAACTCCAGGTATTAGAATTAAGTCATGGCGTGAGTTATTTAATTAGGTTAACCAACTTAATATTAATGAAAACAGAGGATTTTTGATATAATCATTCTTGATATTAAAGGCAGCAGAAGTTTGTAAACCCTTGTTACTTGCAGTAAAAATACTAAAGTAAATTATTCGTAATCTTCGGGTTACAATTGAGGAAACAATTGCTAGAAAAACTAAAATCACTCCTACAATTTAGCATTGGAGGAAAGAGTACAGAACCAGTTCAACAAGATATTGTTGGCATCGATATCTCGCATTCTTACGTTCGCGCAATCTCATTAAAGAAAAAAAATAAAAAATGGTCTTTGGATAAAATTAGCACCAAGGCTTTAGATGATAGCTATGCATCTGAAGATAAAAGAAAAGAAGCTATTATTAGCCACCTGAAAAATATTAGGCTAGAGCAAAAATTTAAATCTGATAATGCCGCTATTTCTCTTCCGGTTAATGCAGCGATTGTTCAGGTAGTTCAAATCCCATACCTTGAAGAAGAGGAGATAAAGGAAGCGGCAGATAACGGCAGTCTTTGGGACACTTCAATCAATGTCCCTGGCGAATTAGCTGAGTATTCAATATTTTGGCAAACCATCAAGAAGGATAAAGCAAAAAATACACTTTCATTGCTATTTGTTGCCTCTAGAATTGATGAAATTGAAAGAAGCTGCAGTTTAGTAAGGGATGCAGGATATGATCCGTTAATCGTAGATGTGAGATGTTTTGCGTTACGAAATATATTAAAAACATATGAAGAGGTTGAGAGCTCAAAAACACAAGTCTTTATTGAGATAAGCGGGCAAGAAAATTACGCAGTTTGTATGCATGATAATTTGCCATTTATTTACGACATTTACGTTTCAGATGTTGATGCGGAAGCATTAATGAAGGGCGGTACATCATTAGATAAAGAATTATTCTCACGACTTACTTCTCAGATCAGGACATCAGTTACTGCATTTATAAAACAAAGCGGTGTTCCAGGTATTGAAAAAATTGAGTTATCTAGCTCACTTCCAATAGCAGAAAAAATACATAAGAATTTGAAAACGGAACTTGTTGAATATAAGATTGAGATGATGAGCCCGTTTAGTTTTATTCAAATTCCACCTCAATTCAAATCACGAGTAGACCAAGAAAAAAATCTATCTTCACTCGCAGTTGCAGTTGGTTTAGCAACTAGACAGTTAGATGTATTCGGGTATTATAAATTTGTGACAGCCGTGTCAAATATTAACTTACTGCCTGATAGAGAGGATCGAGTAGAAAAAGAAAAGAAAAAAACTCAAACAACCTCTTTGATGAAGAAGTTGAGTATAGTTTCCGGAATTAGTTTGGCTACCTCAGTGGCACTTTGTGGTTTTATGATGACCACTTTACCTTCCAGCAATGATATCCTCGTGATGCAGCAAGATGCGAATAAAATGACTACGACACTTAATAAAAGAACAAAAGAATTTAAAGATTTATCAAAATGGACCTACGAATCTGGTTTGATAAATAATATGCTTTTGGATATAAGCTACACCGCAAGCTTTCCAAGAGGTAGCTTTATTACAAAACTAATGCACAATAGAGAAGGTAGCTCTATAATAGAGATTAAGATTAATGATCCAGCATTATCTTCGAAGATAATGACTGCATTGAGTAAGAAATTTAAGAATGTGCAACTTTTAAATATTAAAGAGCCATCAACGGGAAAGATGAGTACTTTGGAAATTTCTTTTGAGATTAAATAATTATGGCAATTGATTTAAATAAAGGGATAGACTTAAAAGACCTTGGAGCGCAAGTTAAGGCTTTATTTTCTAAGGACTCCAATATCCTTGGCAATAAATTAGTAGTCTTTTCTGTAGTATCAATTCTACTTACTTTAGTTTTAATCTATTCAATTTATGAGCTATCTGACAATCAATCTGTTTATGATGAAGCTGAAAATAGACATAACAATGCTTCGGTTAAATTAAATCGGCTTGAAACAAAATTTAAAAAAACTTTAGATGCTAATAAAGTTTATTTTAAGCAATTAATAGCAAGTCCAAAAACTGATGAGGAATTGTCTGAAGAGATTACAACTTTAATTTCCCAATACAATCTCCTACTTAAGTCGATAGATTTGAATACAAAAGTGGGTAAGCAAAAAGGGGGTGGTGTAAAGCTTGCTGTGAGTGGCTCATATCTAAATTTAATCAGATTTAGTAGCGACATTAATGAAATTTTAGCGGCTTCAAGAGTAGCAACATTGTCTGTCACAAAGCCTAGAAAAGGTAACGCTCTTATTATGGTGGTGTTAATTAATTTTTCAGTACCACCGTCTGCCAATACTTTACCATTACCGCCTACCAACACTGTTTCATTAATAAACAAAAGCAATGTGCTTGATGACTTCCTCAGTCTCATCATCTCTTCAGCTAATGCTTCTGAAGAACTGCTGCCTAGAATTTTACCTGTTGAGCAACTAACAAAACTGCCTCCGCTAGAAGAGAAGGTAAAAGTTAAAGGAATATCGTTATTTCAAAAAGCACATAAAGAGGCAAGATCTAATGGATTAATCAAATTTGAATTTACCAACAGACTAGGAGAAACAAAGCTTTATTTAACTGGCCTAAAAGAAGCGGAGGGAATTATAGTTAAAATGCCAGAAATCTTACCTGTTGAGCAATTAACAAACCTACCTCCATTAGAATCGCCATCTTTAAAGGTAGCAAAAAAAATAGTTGTTACTGAGCCTCAAAAAGCAAAACCTCTAAACAAATTTCAGAAGGCTTATGTTGACGCATTAGCCCAGGGCCAAAGATTCTTTGAGTACCCAGACTCAAAGGGGAACGCTAAAGTTTACAAGACTGATGAAGAAGGATTTAAATTAGCTGGTTTCGTTGAAAGTCCAACTGATAATAATCAAGAATCCTCCGATTCTCAAAGTATAAGAGATCCTTTTGCTACTCCAGGGCAAGCTGGTGCACCCAATATTAATAGAAGTTCTTCTGGCGAAGCATCAGAAAATGCATACTACCTATCTGGAGTTATAACTTCTGAGAGCGCCGAGTTGTGTGTAATAATTAATCCATTAGGAGAATCAAAAATTTATCATGTAGGTGACAAATTAAAAGATAAAATTATGATTACAGGAATTAACGACAATGCAATATTAATAAATTCAACTAAAAAAATTATGATTGGCGATGAAGTTAAGTAATAAAAATTATTGGGTAATAATTCTAACCATCTTTTTCTTGGGTGGTTGTATACCTTCGGCTGTAGAAAAGAAAGATATTAATAACACCGCGATTGAAACAAGGGAAGAGATAATAGAACTCCAAAGTAATGACCCTATGGACCCTAGCGGCTTATCTTTAATTGATTCTGATGCCAGAAAAATAGAAAGAAATATTGTTGAGATAGAGGGTAATCAAAAAGGAGTTAAGTTCGTTGATGATTCTTGGCAGAACTACCCTGTATGGCTAAATCTAAATGTAGTTCCATTAAGAACATTTTTTTCTCTTCTTGAAGAAATGACGGGTTTAAATTTTGTTATTGGTGATGAGGTTACGGGTGATCTAACATTAAAACTAAACAATGTTAATTGGATTGAAGTGTTCGAAATGGTATTAAGAGAAAAGAACTTAATTCACGATGTAAATGAATCAGGCACTGTAATTATTGTTCATAGCCACGAATTTGCAGGGCAACAAAGTAGTTCTTACGAAACAGCCCTGGCTGCAAAAATTAAGGTCATTAACTCACTGTCTAGTCTGGATACAAAATCTACTGCAATATTTAAATTAAACTATACCAAGCCAGATATTCTTTCAAAACAGTTAACTGAGGTTATCTCTACCCTAGAGGCGGGTGCTGAGGGTTCTTCAGCAGATAAAAGAGCTTCTTTTGTGATTGATTCCAGAACTAATTCACTAATTGTGCAAGCCTCACCAACAGATATGGAGTGGATTAAAACGACTATCGATAGTCTAGATAAACCCACCAAACAAGTAATGGTTGAGGTATTTATTGTTGAGGCAACAGACAGCTTCCAGGCTGAACTTGGCTCACGAGTGAGTATGTACTCAAGTAGATTGGGCGGCGGAGATATTCCAAGAAGAACCTCAATCACCGGGGTAGGTGGCACACCTCCCACTGCGCCTGGAGCAATTACAAATGCGGCGGCTGGCGGAGCAATTGCTACCAATACTATTGCATCACCAACAGGGGGTATTATTGGAACGTTTATTGGCAATACCTTAGAGTTAAGAGTTCAACTAGAAGCTATGCAAACTGAAGGGCTAAGCAAAATTGTGTCTAATCCAAAATTATTCATAGTTGATAATGAGAGTGCTGAAATAGAAGATGGGCAGGAGGTGCCTTATCAGGTTACAGGGCAAGCAGGGGCCAGTCCTACCACTGCTTTTAAAAATGCCACTCTTAAAATGAAAGTAACTCCTTCAATAATTCCAGATGGTAATGTCTATTTAGATATTGAAGTGAATAATGACTCTGTGGGCGTGACCCCACCCGGTGGCCAACCTCCAATAAATACAAAAACAATCAAAACAAAATTATTGGTAACTGATGGTGGCGTGGCTATGATTGGTGGTATCAATAAAACAACTGATAAAACCACCAAAGCAGGCTTACCTTTTTTCCAGGATATACCTATCCTTGGGAATTTATTTAAAAGCAAAACAGATCAAGAAACTAGAAATCAACTTTACATTTTTATAGCTCCAAAAGTTTTATAGCTTACCAAATGAGTCGAGATCAAATACAATCCTTAAAAGAAGAACTTGCCGCACAAGTTCAAGAATTGGGATTGATTAAAGCAGAAAGTTTTGAAAAAAGTGCTAAACACGCAAAAAATACAGGTGCGAGTATTTTTGATTTATTAATTAAAGATGGCGATGTAACTGTTAAAGACTTATTAAAAAGCTTATCAGATAAATATAACATTCCTTTTGAATTAAATCCCCAGCCTTTATTGCCAGAAATCAAGAAATTTCCAATTACGTTTTGTTTAAGTAATGCCGTCATCCCTATCACCGAAGAAGCTGATACTATTGAATTTGGTTTATGTCATCCAGGCTCTCTTAATGCATTAAAAAACCTGAGTTTGATGATTGGAAAAAAAACAAAGGCTAAATTTATACCACCAGAGTTTATATTTCAATCTATATTACAAAAACATATTCATACTATAGGTGAAATGGAAAAGTCTGAGTTGTTAAAAAAAGAACAATCTGCAAAAATACCAAAAAAAGTAAATATTCAAAAGTCGAATAAAGCCGTTAAATTAGATATGAATAGTATTCAATTAAAAAATAAAAATTTAGAACCTGAATTAGACTTAACAGCTTTAGGGAAAAAATCTGTAGAGGTGGTTTCTCAATCCATACTTCAAAAAGAAAAAAAAGAAGAACCAAAAAAATTCGAAATTGATTTAGAAGTACTAAAATTAAAAGCTACAAAGGTAGAAGAAAGAACACCTCCTAAACTTGAAATATCTAATCACAGTAACGATAGTATGCTAAACGAAGAAGAAGCATTAGTGGTTGAAATTACAGGAGATGTTGTTAATGTAGTAGACGATATTTTATCTGAAGCAGTTCAAACAGAAGTTAGTGATGTTCATATAGAAATATTTAAAGAGGCATCTCGAATTCGCTTTAGAGGCAATGGTTCTATGTTAGCCCAACCCCAATATAAAAATTTTATATCAAATAATTATAATGCCGTAGTGGCTAGAATCAAAATTTTGGCAAACTTGGATATTGCCGAAAGACGATTACCTCAAGATGGAAAGATATCATATCAAGCTAAAAATGGAACCGAGGTTGACTTTCGTATATCAATTTTACCAACTAACTTAGGTGAGCGCGTTGTAATTCGTATCTTAAATTCTTCCGCCTTGGCGGTAACAATTAGCGCTCTTGGTTTTAATAAGAAACAAGAAGCAGACTTTGCTAAAGCTATTGAGGCCCCTCAGGGCATGGTTTTAGTAACAGGGCCTACAGGAAGTGGTAAATCAACTACACTTTATGGAGCAATGAATTACCTTAATAAGCCTGATGTAAATATTTTAACGGCAGAAGATCCAGTTGAGTACACAATGAGTGGTATTTCTCAGGTTCAGGTAAGAGAGGATATTGGCCTTACTTTTGCAAACGCATTAAGATCATTTTTAAGACAGGACCCTGAGATTATTCTGGTTGGCGAGATTCGTGATACTGAAACAGCAGATATTGCATCAAAAGCTGCACTAACTGGCCATTTAGTTTTAAGTACTTTGCATACCAATAGTGCCATTGGGGCAATTAGCCGTCTGATCAATATGGGGTTACCGGCATACTTAGTGGCTAGTGCGTTAACACTAGTTGTCGCCCAAAGATTGGTTAGGAAAAATTGTAATAAATGCAAAGTTTTGATTGATAAAGGCGAGAAAGATATTCAAGCATTTATTGAAGAAAATAATATTGATAAAAATGCTAAGCTATCTAAAAGTAGTGGTTGCAGTGAATGTAAAAAAACAGGGTATAAAGGCAGAATGGCCGTTCATGAAGTTTTAGTTGTTAATGATGTCATTGCTGAGGCAATTACTTCTGGAAAAGCTGAAGTTGATATCCTTGAAGCTGCAAAAAAAACTGGTTTTATTACAATTTCAGATAGCGGTAAAAGATTTTTAAATGAAGGAGTATTGTCAATGGAAGAATTTCTCCGCACGATCCCCAAAGAAGACTAAATACAAATTGGTTAATAATCTATGATTTATGTATGGAAGGGTTTAAAAAATAATATATTTATTGAAGGCGAAATCGAATCTGAAAATAAAGAAGCAGCAATCTTTGAGCTCAAACAGGACGGAACTATAGTAACAACAATAGATGATGACCCTTCAAATAAAAATATTGTAGTTGAGCTTAAGAAATCTACAAAAGGTGGATTGAAAATTGCAGATAAAGAACTTCTTTTATTTACCAAAAAATTAACCACAATGATGAAAGCAGGACTAGCCATAGTTCCTGCATTAGAAATGCTCAAGGTACAAAGTGAGAATCCAAGATTTAAACCTGTCATTGATAGCTTATTAGACCAAATTAAAGCGGGAGTACCTTTATCATCAGCATTTGAAAAATACCCAACTACATTTGATAATGTTTATATAAATTTAGTTAAAGCAGGAGAGGCTAGTGGTAATTTAGATACCTTCCTTGAGAGAATAGCTTTAAATTTAGAAAAAACAATTGCAATAAAAAAAGCTATTAAAAGCGCCATGATGTATCCCATAATTTTATTATGTGTAGCTGTATCTGTTGTAGGTGTAATGATGATATTTGTAGTTCCTGTATTTGTTGAAATTTTTGGTAATGCTGGAGTTGAGCTACCGATGGCGACCCAAATGGTTATGGCGATGAGTGAATTTTTAAGAAGTTGGTCAGCACCAATCATCCTCGGTGCTATTTTTGGAGTTATTGTGGTAATAAAAAGATGGCTACAAAGAAATTTAGTATTAATGCAAAAATTTGATAAAGGTATGATGAAGTTACCTGTTTTAGGTCAATTGATTAGTGATTCAATTATGGCACGAATAACGATGGTGCTTGCGAACCTAATTTCAGGTGGCGTTAATCTAATTGAAGCTATGGAAATTGTAAAAAACTCAATTGGGAATACACACATACAAGCCTCACTTGAAAAAGTTAAGCGTGATATTTTTTCAGGTAAGCCATTTTCAGAAGCCTTGAGAGATACAAAAGACTTTCCTGAGACTATGTGTGGATTTATTGAGGTCGGTGAGGAAACAGGCAAGCTTAATGAGATGCTTACAACGGTTTCATTGTATTATGAAGAAGAGTTTGATAACTCAGTTGATAGCTTTTCACAGTTACTTGAACCTTTGATGATTGTGTTTCTTGGTCTAGTTATCGGTTTTATATTGGTAGCAATGTATACCCCAATATTCAAAATGGGTACTGCTGTTTAATGAAATTTTTAGTTTTTTTTTAACTACATTTTTATTAATCAATTCTGCTCAAGTACAAGCTGAATCTTTTTTTGAATATTTTGTAAGCCAACAAAAATTACAAGATAGCGATATAAGTAAGAATAATCAAATTAGAGTAAATAAGTTTTATAATCTTGATTTAATTATTTCCTCTACTCCTTCTATAAAATTTTATAGTGAAGTCATTGAGCAAGAGAACCTACCTATTGATTTAGCTGTAATTCCTCTTTTAGAGAGTGGAAATAACCCACTAGCTAGATCACCAAAGGATGCTCTTGGATTATGGCAATTCATTCCATCAACTGCTAAAGAATGGGGTTTAGCTACTAATAGAATTGATAATCGAAAAAATGTTGTTAAGTCTACTCAAGTTGCAATCCAGTATTTAAAGTATCTTTATAACCAACTAAATGATTGGGATTTGGCTCTTGCTGCTTATAATTGGGGTATTGGTTCGGTTAAAAGGGCATTAAAAACAGGGTTGATGACTAATAATACTATTAATCTTAAAAAACTACCTCTTGAAACAAGAAATTATCTAATCTCATTCCATCATCTAAACCGCCTTATTAGAAACAATGCCAAAAATCCTGAATTAAGTAAGTTTCCAAATGTTAAGTATTTAATAAGAATTAATAAATCAGATATGTCTAATTATATTTCTTCAAATAAATTAATTGATATAGACAATTCTGTTTTGAAGCATATTAATGGCTATGATGTTTTTAAGATGGGAGTTGTTGATAGAAAAATTCTTATGCCATCTAGAGAGTTTCAAAAATACTTCTCATCTAAAAATATTTCATATAAAAAATCTTCATTAAAGAGTAGTTGCTCTAAGAGGTATTACAAAGCAAAATATCGAGATACCTTAGTAAAAGTCGCAAAAAAATATAAAATAAAAATGGATTATTTGAAACAGATGAATCCCCAAATAAGTTTTCTTAGGCCTGGAATGAGAATTAAGTTATGTTATTAAGTTACTGTTTTATAAGTTATTTATTTTAAATGACAAAGGAACCCTTTATATGAAAAAATATATTAGTACTGGCCATTTATTAAAATTAATGATTATTAGATTATTTATACTTTGTTCCTTTTTTCAAATTATTAGCATGGCAAGTCTATTTGGATTTAAATCTGAATCTTCCCACTCTTTTAGTATTATTTCTAACGCAATGGCAGAGCCACCAGAAGAAAAATCTTTATGCTTAAGTGATAAATGTGGAGCAGGCTCATTACATTTACCTTCTGGAAAAACAGTATATCCTGATGAATCAACATCACTTTCTGAGGAAGAAAAAGTAGATAAAGCTAAATATGAAGATATTGAAAAGTCAGTTAAAGATACATTGGGTACTAGTGCTGTAAGTTCATCAGCGTTGGCTGATTTAATAAAGACTGCAGCCGCTCTATTTGGTGTAGAAGTGAGGGTTGATTACGATAAAAAAGGAGGGTTAAGTTGCTTTACTTTAGATTCTTCAGGCGCACTAAATGTTGTATCTTGTTCGGGATCGGGTTCGTTGATTTCTAGTTGTGATGCGACGGCAGCCCCTGACTGGAAGAGTGCCACTATCAGCTGTACTGGTTTTGAATTAAAAGCAACTGTTGTTGAATAACCTTTAATTAAATTATGGAGAAAAAATTGTATAAAAATTTTGGTGAGAAATTAGGCTTTACTCTTATTGAGCTATTAGTTGTAATTGCCATTATTTCTATTTTAGGAGCGGTAGGTATTCCTTGGTATCAGGGGTACACAATTCA
>Ga0209710_1001794_pt1 | contig 15712 bp, 13 predicted proteins | sample ArcticOcean_MG_C_5_FD_187436 | JGI IMG/M metagenome (GOLD analysis project Ga0209710, IMG submission 187436) | Marine microbial communities from western Arctic Ocean - ArcticOcean_MG_CB4_138 (SPAdes) (version 2) | ecosystem: Environmental > Aquatic > Marine > Oceanic | place: Arctic Ocean...
CAGAATTATCATCCGTGTCGAAGACGGAGGTCGAGCATGTGAAAGCCTTTATCACCCGCACGGAGGAGAAGTTCAGGCCAGCCTACGGGCGTAACGAAATCGCCTACCAGCGCCGCTGCGTGTTTATTGGAACCACAAACCGCACGGACTACCTGCGTGATGAGACAGGCAACCGCCGGTTCTGGCCTATTAAACTTGAGGCGGTTGATGTGGCCGCCATACAGAAAGACCGTGATAAGATTTGGGCAGCGGCGAAGGCGCTCTATGATGCTGGCGAGCAATGGTGGCTGACAGATGCCGAGGCGCTGCTTGCAGAGGTACAGCAAGAACGGCGCACAGCAGTCGACCCTCTTTATGATGAGGTGGCAGAATGGCTCAGTTCAACCAAAAAGATGGAAACCTGCATGCGAGAAATTATGCAACAGGTAGCCTTTGTCGATGAGGCAACGTCAGCCGCCGCTATGACACCACTTATGCAGCACCGTATCCGAGGTGCGCTTAATGCGGCAGGCTTTGAAAGCACAGGACGGAAGTTCAGCGCCGGTGACTACAAGGGCATGACGAAGTTCGCGCTTGTGTAGCGCAAGTTGGAGTAGCCCCCACACGGTGAAAAAAGAGGGGAGCGTAGCGGTGGAGCAAGCCTCCGTTACGCGCTTTCCGCCCCTATTAGGGGGGAGAGGTGGAGCAAGTGGAGCAAATATACCGAAACAAATACAACATATATAACCCTCTGTTTTACAAAGTATATTATGGTGTAATTGGGAAACAGTGTTTTACACCGCGGTGGCGTTGCGTAAGTTACATGGAAATTGCTCCACTCGCTCCACTGCTCCACCTTTGGCCTGCCAGATTAGTCTCACGTTCGCGCAACAGGTCCTCCACATTACGAAGAGAAAGCGGAAATCTAACATAAAGCATTACTGCAAGTCGGATGACTTCCGGGCTGGTTTTAAAGTAGCGAAATGGAGAGTGTTTTGTCTTTAGACGAGGTTGCAAAGTAGCCCTGCCCACTTCAAGCAAGTTTACTTTGACAAAGCCCTCACGGAGTGGTTCAATTTCTGTACCGCATGATCATTGACTTAATGTTCCTTTTACGGGTGTTCAAGTTTGTCTGACAACACCAACCAAAGGGACGTCAAGTTTGTCTAATAATATCTTTTAAATAGTGCTTGACTGTTTGCTCATTAAATTAGTACGTTCATGGAACGAATTAAAGGATGAGTCATGATCGGATCAAAACACATCTCACGTAAGCTCTCGCGTAGTGCGGTGATGCAGGCTGTGATTAAAGAGGGTCCAATCTCGCGTGCAAGCGTGGCAAAGCAGACAGGTCTGTCAAAGCAAGTCGTGTCCGAGATCGTACACATTTTGCAAGATGAGGGCTGGGTCCAAGAGACGGGCCGCACCAAAGGACATGTCGGACGCACCGCTGTTACCTATGAAATCGTTCCAGATGCGGCCTATATCTATAGTGTTGATCTTGGTGGCACAAAGTTGCGTGCAGCAATTGTTGATCTCAATTGCCGTGTCGTCGCGGAAAGTGTTGAGCCGACAGACTCCTTCGGTGGAACAACCATCATTACGCAGATAGGACGCCTTTGTGCTGCTGCGGCACGGAAAGCTAGTGTTGCAAAAGATAGTGTGCGCTTTGCTGTAATCGGTGTGCCGGGTGTACCCGACCCCGCCGATGGATCGGTGCAAATGGCGCCTAATATTCCGGGCATCGACACGATTGATTTCCACTCCAGTGTAAGCGTTGAGCTTGGCTGTGATGTTGTTCTTGAAAATGATGTAAATCTCGCAGCCCTTGGCGAACAGTGGGCTGGATCCGGGATTGATTGCGATAATCTAGCCTTTATCGCACTGGGAACTGGGATCGGTGCAGGTCTAATTCTGAATGGCCAATTAATTAAGGGTGCTGCTGGAGCTGCCGGCGAATTGGGCTACATGGCGTTTGGCGCGGACCCGTTTGATCCTGAGTCACTTCGGGTTGGCGCGTTCGAGCGCGAAGCGGGATCAATTGCACTGAAAACACGATATATGGCCTTGTCTGGCAAAAGTCTGGGCGTTCCAGAAATCTTCAATAAGGCGAATGAAGGTGATGAAAATGCGAAACAAGTGTTGCGCGATACTGCGCGGCTTGTTGCGCGTGGCATTGCCACGCTTGCTGCCATTACGGACCCAGATATCGTTGTGCTTGGCGGTTCGATTGGGCATCGATCAGAGCTGCTTATGGAAATACAAACGGCCCTAGCATTATGTTTTCCGCGCCCTCTACGCATCGAAACAAGTAGACTTGGTAAACATGCCGCCTTGGTTGGTGGCGCGGCTCTTGGGCTTTCTCATTTGCATCATACGCTCTTTGCTGACGGCTTGGCTGGTGTTGATATTTCACTTCCTGAACTCCGCGCACCTGATTGGGAAGGCGCCGCGTAATGTCTGGTGGTCAACATAAAGGTATAGCGTTTTCTCGCACGACACATTGGGCGAACAAATTGATCCTCCTTGACGAACCAACGGCCGCGCTCGGCGTTGCTGAGACTGCATCGGATGACTTCAGGGCTGGTTTTAAAGTAGCAAAATGGAGAATGTTTTGTCATCAAGAGAGGCTATAAAGTCGCTCATCCGATCTCAAGTAGTTTTCTCTGACAGTGCCCCAGCGCCGCCACGATGGCTTCAGAAAAACCTGTGAGAGTTTGGGAAATGGCAAGTATGCTGAACTCTGCGCTGACTTCGGTAATGTTCACGAAGGAGATTTTTGGGCTTGGTGGACTGAACATGCTGAATTGTTTGCTGAACCACCCATCAGACATGTGTCGGTTAAACACAGTGTTTCACAAGAACAAAACACGCTAATAGTGTCCGTACCATTGGAGAACAAACTGTCTGTTTCAATGAGGCAGATTCGGCGTTTGTTGGAGCCTCAAGTTCAAAAAGTGGCGCGCAAGAGAACGCAGAGTTTGGCTAGATATCCTATGGCTACGAAGCCTGTGTTAAGAACGCTACACGAGCATTTGCTTGTTTGGGATGCAAAGCAGCAGAACCCAACTGCGCATGACAGTGAGTTAACCGATATAGCAGGTATTAGAGTGAATGAAGTTGTGGATGGCGAAACTATCGAGGAGCTAAGAGCAGAAGATTTGCCAACCAGAGATTTAGAACGTGTGGTCAAGCGTCGAAAACAACTAGCTGTGCAGAGAAATCTCAGGATTGCAGAAAAATATATCAAGAATGTTGTTTTAGGAGAGTTTCCAAAGAGGGACGGGTGATAAAATATTTGCCTATGTCAAGGTCATGCTGAACATATTCCTGAGCTAGTTCACGGCCGCTCTAGGAATATTTTTGGCAGATTTATAATACCCTCTATCCAAAAATACTGTATTAGCTTCTGCTAGGGTGAGCAAAGTATGATCATAAACCTCAATGCCGTCCTTGGTCTGCAAGTTCGAAAAGTCCAATCTCATCGACCTTTGAAGATGTCGACTTTAGTCTCTAGCCACTTTCTCTGGGAAAAGTCTTTTGCAAAAAAAATTTCTGGCTCAACCATAATGGGTGCGACATTCTGTCTGTAATGGTGAAGAAAGCGAGGCATCACATCATGGACGACAGAGTATTTGCTTCTCGGGATATGACCGAAGCAATGTCCCTAAATGACAGGATAGATACAATCGGCGTGGTCGATATCTTTGCTGTGGATGATGCCCAAAAACCCAGCCTTTTCCCTAATCAGACAAATAATCAGTCATCCGGCCGGAAATTTACCGCGCAACCTGAGAGAGCTATAAAATTGGGGCTTGGTAAATTATGGCTGATTATTCCAGCCATTTCAGTTGCCAGCCTGTGGCTATCCAGCTGTCAGGGCGGCGGCTACTAGCCCTAATTATACATATGATTATACAGTATTTACCGTCATATGATATTTCCCCTTTTATTCCATACGTTTACCAGTTTTATCGTCAAAGAAATGCAGCTTGTCGGACGCCACATGAAACTGCAATTCCCGGCCCACGCGCAGCTTTACTTCTTCGGTAATTCTACTGGTTATCTCGCCAAAAGGTGCATTGCAAGTAACGATCGTTTCATGCCCCATTGGTTCGATTACCGAAGGGGTGACGGACACTGAAATAGCCGATTTTGGCTTGGTTGTAGTGCTGGCCAGTTGCATATGTTCAGGCCGGAAACCGACCGTCACACGCTTGCCCACCTTGGCCAGACATTTCGGCATCGCAATAACAGACCCATCATCCGTTTTCAGCGCCGTCCCGCGTCCGGCAGCCTCGACTATGCCGGTCACAAAATTCATCGCTGGCGAGCCAATAAACCCAGCCACAAATTGAGTTTTCGGGGTTTTATAAACTTCATCCGGCGTGCCGACCTGCTCAATCCGCCCGTTACACATAATCACAATCCTGTCGGCCAGCGTCATTGCCTCAACCTGATCATGCGTCACATAAATCGTGGTCGTTTGCACCTGTTGATGCAGCAGCTTCATTTCGGCGCGCATTTTGTGGCGCAACTTGGCATCAAGGTTCGATAACGGCTCGTCAAACAAAAATACTTTTGGCTTGCGCACGATGGCGCGGCCCATGGCAACGCGCTGTTTTTGCCCGCCCGACAGCTCGCCCGGCCGCCGCGCCAGCAACTCCTCAAGGCCCAGAATAGCCGCCGCCTCATTGGTGCGTTTCTCGATCTCCGGCTTGCCAAGCTTTTGAGCCCGCAACCCAAACGAAATATTATCAAAGACGTTCATATGGGGATACAGCGCGTAACTCTGGAACACCATCGCAATATCACGGCTTTTGGGGTGGACGTTATTGACCAGCTTGCCATCGATTACGATATCGCCGGAGGTGATTTCCTCCAGCCCCGCGACCATACGCAATGTGGTAGATTTACCGCATCCTGACGGCCCAACAAAAACCACAAATTCACTGTTCTTGATGGTCAGATCAAAATCCTGCACCACAACTGTGTTTCCAAACTTTTTGGTCAGCTTGGTAATTTTTACCTCGGCCATGATTATTCCTTCCCGCCCGCCAGCTTGCGCGCCTGTTCATTGCGATCAACATTCGCCCTGTCTATCTGCAAGCGAAGGCGTTCGGTCTCATTCTGCAAGGTCTGCAATGTCACGCTGTATCCAGCCAGAGAAGCAGCCATTGATTTTGCCCCCGGTCCGCCGGGCAAATCACGAATCGCAATAAAATAGGCAGCGCTTGTCGCCTGTTTCAGCTTGTCTTTTGATAGTGTAGGAAGTTTGCCAATCGCCGTTTCGAACGCATTTGCAAAATCCTGATAATCAACCTGATCTAGGGGAACCCCTTGGGCAAGTGAGCTTTTTGATAGCGCGTGCGCAACCCCGTGCGCCGCCCGGAAACTGATGCCCTCTTCGCGGACCAGCGTGTCGGCCAGTTCGGTAATCGTTGCCATCGAAAGCTGGATCCGGCGTTGGACGGACTCCCTGTTGATCTCCATCGCAGTGATGAAGTCGCCAAGCAAAGGCAGCGCGTGCGATAGCCTGTCAAATACGGCAAAACCGGCAGCCTGTGTTTCGCGCTCGGAATCATTCATGTCGGCAAAGGGTGTGTTATGCATCGTCTGCACAATCTGTTCCGCACCGCCCGCCGCCAGCGACAGCTTTAAACGCAGATGCTCCAGCGGCACCGGATTACGCTTTTGCGGCATGATCGACGATATCTGCACAAATCCATCAGGAACATCAATCTGGCGAACCTCAAAACCGGTCCATGTCACCAAATCCTGCACAAGGCGCCCAAGATGCAGACAGCCCAGCCTGATCGAACTGTAGCAACTGGTGATATGGTCGACACCGGCAATGGCCCCATAGGAATTTTCAACAATATCGGAAAAGCCCAGCAGCCGAGCAATCTCGGCCCTATCCAACGGAAATCCAGACGTGGTAATCGCGGCAGCCCCCATCGGACACAAATCTATATCGCCCAGCGCGCTGAGGATGCGCCGCATATCGCGCAAAACAAATTCAATCGCCGCACCCAGATAATGCCCAAGAACCGATGGCTGGGCCGGCTGTCCGTGCGTGTATAGCAGGACCACCTCATCCTTACCTTTTTCAGCCCGGCGGATCAGCTTTTCTGCCAGCGCGGAAAATTCATCCAGCATATTCAATAGCCGCAGACGAAGCTCCATCCGAAACATCGTGTGTTCAATGTCATTGCGCGACCTGCCGGTATGTAATTTACCCGCAACCTCGGCGCCAACAATCGTGCCTAATTCCTGCTCTACGAGGAAAAACAGATCTTCAAAGCTGCCATCAAACGGTACATTTGCCCACGGCTTAGTGCGGTGAATTTCATCCAGAGCGGCCAGAATGTCAGCGCATTCACCGGCAGATAATAGCCCCTGTTTCGCAAGCATAATTCCGTGTGCGACGTTGATATCATGCAACGAATCCGAGAAAAATGTGCGGTAGATGTCAAGGTCCGGCGCAAGCACGGACCGCGCGTAAACCTCGGCAGGAAATTTATCAAAGTTCTGATCCATACGGCTACCCTTTTAATCCGGCAAGCATGACACCGCGAATGATGAATTTTTGTAAAAGTAGAAACACCAACAATGTTGGAATTGTCGCTAGACACGACGCGGTCATTACGATTTCCCAATCCTGCTGAAACTCTCCGTTGAAGGATGCAAGCCCAACCGGGATGGTGTAAATATCAGGATCGTTACTGACAATCAACGGCCAAATGAACGCCGTCCAGTTCCCCAGAAAATGAAAAATCGCCAAGGCTGACAACGCAGGCACCACCAACGGCATGGCTATGCGCCACCAAATAGCAAATTCGGACCAGCCATCAATGCGCGCGGCATCAATCATCTCGTCGGGCAAATTCATGAAAAACTGCCGCATCAAAAACGTGCCAAACCCCGTCATCAAACCGGGAAAGGCTATCCCCCAATATGTATCAATCCAACCGAATGTGCGGGACATCATATACCACGGGATAATCAGCATTTCGGTCGGAATCATCAACGTGCTGAGGATCGCAATGAAGACGAATTGACGCCCCCGAAATTCAAACTTGGCAAGCGTATAGCCAACCAACGAATCGAAAAACAGCACTGATACCGTACTGAAAGTGGCCACCCAGAGCGAGTTCAGCATCCACCGCAGAAATTTCGATTCATTCAGTATGAAGATATAGTTTTCGAGACTTGGTTGATCCGGGATAATGCTGAGCGAATAGATTTCCTGGCCCGTTTTGAACGAGGTAGAGGCCATGAAAACAATCGGCGTTATCATGACAATTCCGCCAAGAAACAATAGCGTCCAAAGAACGATACGTCCCGGTCTCATGCGTTCTAGCCGCTGGATTATAGCTGTATTATCAGTCATCATTTTTTCCGCATAAGCCAGAGTTGCAATCCGCTTACTGTCAGCAAGATTAGGAACAGGATTACGGTCAGCGCAGACGCATACCCAAGCTTGAATTCATCAAATGCATATTCATAAATCATCAGCACAAGCGGCTTGGTAGCGTTCAACGGACCGCCGGCGCCATCCGCACTCATGGTGTAGACCTGATCGAAAATCCGTAAAAATCCGATCGTCGAAACAATCGTCAGGAAAATCACCGTTGGCTTGAGCGATGGAAGGGTTATTTCACGCAGGATTTGCCAACGGCTGGCCCCATCAATCTCCGCCGCCTCAAAATAACTTTTCGGAATGGCCCGGATACCAGCAATGAAAATCACGATCTGAAAGCCAAGACCAGCCCAGACAGCCGGGGCCATAATCGCGTACAGCGCTTGTTCAATCGATCTTAGAAACGGCTGCTGCGGGATGCCCACCCATGACAGCATGATGTTGAAATACCCAATCGGCATCGGTTGATAAAACCATCGCCACACCCACGCCATTGCCACCGAAGTGGTCAAAAACGGAATGAAATACAGCGCCCTGATCCAGTCATGTCCGAAGGTAATTTCGTTCAGCCAGTAGGAAATGAAAAACGCCACAACCAGACTGATGGGAACGCCGATAGCCGCGTATTTAACGGTATTCCACAGAACCAGCCAGAAATCCTCATCGCCCAAAATCTTCTCGTAGTTGCGAAGACCAATGAATTTTTTGGCGCCCAGCAAGTTCCATTTCAGGGTCGATACATAAAATGCCTCAAAGGTCGGATAGAACCTGATCGTCGTATAAAACACAATCGGAACCAACAAAAACAGCCATGCAGTGACAGCCAGTTTCTGATTGATCGTCAGCCTATTCCAAAATGCCAAAAACATGAGCCAGATAACACCTATAAAGAGAGGAACGCGAAAATTCTAAAGCCACAATACTGAAATTCAAATATTCGGAAATTCGGAAATTCGAATGTGAAAGTGTGGGCGAAACAGAGAAGGTCTTAAATAAATGGACAACACCGCGCTGGATTTACCAATGGGTGTTGCCCAATTTTTACGCCAATTCAACTAGCGTACCGGCTTAGTTGCCAGCTTAGTTATCGTAGAATTCATCAAGCACTTCCTGCTCATCCTCGGCAACTTCTGCAAGGGCTTCTGCTGGTGTCATGCCTTTCAGAACCACCATGTCATAGGCATCGATAAGCGCCTGACGCTGTGGCTTTTCTGAAATAAAGTTGGTTGCAGTCGCATAGGAAAGTCCACGAATGAACGGCCCATACATCGGGTGTGATGTGTTCGCATCAACCAGTGCAACCGACGGCTTGGCTGGCAATTCGCCGACTATGTCCAGCCAGACCTGCATCGCCTCATCAGAGGTCAGGTACTGCATGAACTTGTTGGCAGCAGCCAGTTTCTCGCCTTTGGCCTTGGAGCTAATGCCGTTCACCCAGTAGGAGGAGAAGTTGTAGCGCGCCCCGTTATGACCCGGCAATTCTGCAATCGCAAAGTTCAGCCCGTCCTGCTTTTCGAAGCTGGAAATACGGAAGGATCCGTCAATAATCATGCCGGCATTGCCAGCTTTGAAGGCGTCCTGACCGCGATTCATAAAGCCGTTTGCACCAACTTTATGCGTTGCTTCCATGTCCGTAAGAAAGGCCAGCGCTTTTGCACCTGCATCTGAATTATAGGCGACTTTCGTGCCATCATCAGAATAAGGCTGACCGCCGTAAAGGCGTGTCAGAACTTCACGCCACCAATGGTGATCCTGCCCGTCCGTATCAATCGCATAGCCAATATTCAGATAGTTGCCATCAGCATCTTTTTTGGTCAGCTTTGCTGCATATTCAACCATCTCGTCCAATGTTTTTGGCGGACCTGAAAGACCGGCTTCTGCAAGCAAATCTGTGTTGTAGAACAGTGCCAGCGATCGCACAGCCGTGGGCAATCCCCAATATTCGCCGTCAGATTCCATTGACGAAACCATCGGGAAGAAGTTCTTTTCAATCTCTGAATGAGAGAAAACCGACTTGTCCAGCGGCTGAATCAGCCCTGAATCACGGTAATCGTTCAACCATCCATAAAACAACTGCACGACATCTGGACCGTCGCCCGCAGATACAGCAATTGCCACTTTCTTGCGGTAATCAGCATATGGGAAATGTGTCTGCTTGACGGTGATATCCGGGTTGGCCGCTTCAAAATTCGCGATCAGCTTGTCAATCGCATCCACGCGGCTTTGGTATGTGTACTGCCAATATTCGATTTCAACTGCCGACGCCATACCGGCCCACAGAAACGCTGTACCGGCAATTGTTGCGGCAAGCGCTGACTTAAACAACTTTTTCATTCTACTCTCCGTTGCGTTTTCTGTCATTTAAAGGTAATTACAACTGGTAATATTAAACACTTATGTGACAGCCTCAAAGCTTGTCAAATGAAATGTATGATCACGGGACTAAAAAATGTATGATAACCTGCCTAAACATGGCCTTCTATCCCCCTTCACCAGTCTGACCGGCTGTTTTTTGAATTGATTTAACGATGACTACAGAACCCAGATACGCCGTTTTATATGGCGCTTTAAATCAGCGGATCTCCGACGGGGAGTTCGCGGTCGGGGATTATCTGCCGTCCGAGGACACCCTTGCCAAGTCTTATGGGGTTAGCCGTCCAACGGTGCGCCGGGCGTTGGAGCAGCTCGAGCGAATCGGCCTTATTGACCGGCGGCGCGGTGATGGCACGAGGTTATTATCGTTAAAACCCACCCCAAATCTTCAATACACCACCCGTCCGGCAGATGATTTGCTGTATGGGCGCGGCGCCGAAAGGGTCGTTCGCAGGATAAGCATGATGAGCGCCAATGCGCCACTGGCCGCCAAACTGGACAACCAGCCTGGCAAGGAATGGATGCACATCCAGCAGCACCGTTGCGACAAGGACACCGGCAAGATTGTTGTCTGGGGCAATGTCTATGTGGACAGCAAATATCGTGACATCGCCGATGAGATTAGCACCTATGACGGGTTTATCTGTGACCTGATCGAAGAGCGGCACGGCGTTACGATCTCCGACATTCATCAAGAACTTATCCCGCTTATTATTCCAGACGAGATTGCCGAGGAAATGGGATTGCCCAAGGGCGCGCTGGGGCTGGAGATGATCCGGCGCTATCGCAATTCAGCCAAAAAAGCGATCGAGGTTTCCATCAATATTTTTTCGGCTGACCGCACCAATTATCAATTCACCCTCAAGCGAACAAGAAAAGTGAGTGACGCGTGAAAAAGTCCTCTATCATTAATCAAGAAACGCGCAACCCGATCCGTGAGCTATATAGCTGGCTGAAATCTCTGCAATCTACATTGTGTTTTATGCAGACCGGTGCCCACCCCGATGACGAAACCACGCGGTTGCTGGCTGCGCTTTCACTGGGGCAAGGCGCTCATATTGTCTATGTGAATGCGGTGCGCGGCCAAGGCGGGCAGAATGCTTTGGGCCCGGAACGCGGCGATGCGCTGGGCTATCTTCGCACTGAAGAGCTGATCGCAGCGATGGCGTTGATCCGCGCTGATCTTGCATGGTTAGCCGAAACTGACGATGACCCAATCAGGGATTTTGGCTTTTCAAAATCCGACGAGCAGACTTTCGGTTATTGGGGCGAGGCACATTCGCTGCGCCAAATGATCAAGATTGTCAGAATGTTCAAGCCGGATATTCTGCTCCCCACATTTCTGGACGTTCCGGGCCAGCACGGACATCACCGAGCCGTGACCCAAGTGACCCTTTCTGCGTTCGATTTAGCTGCCGACGACAGCGTTTACCCTGACCTGAATTTGGGAAGCTGGCAGACCAATGCGCTGTATCTTCCGGCATGGGGCGGCGGCGGCGGATCCTATGATGATGAAGTCCCCCCACCCAACGCAACGCACCAAGTTGATACCGGCGAATTTGATGCAGTTTACGGAGGCACATACGCACAAATCGGCGAATGGTCACGGGCCAGTCACGCCACCCAAGGCATGGGACGCCTGCTGGACGAAGAAAACTGGCCAGTGCAATTGCACCAGCTAAAGACCGCATCCAACACCCCGTTTGCGGATAAGCTGACTGAAAATCTGCCAACAACGCTGGCAGAGATGGCTGAATTTTGTAGCGGAGAGCCTGGCAAAAAGGCGGCCCTAAGGGCATCCGAATTGGCAGCAGAGGCACTGGCGGCGTTTCCAGATATCGCCAGCGTCATCCCGGCTTTGTGTGAATTGCAGACCTGTCTTGATGTGATGGAGGGCGAAGTTACCCAACCTCATCGCCACCGCATCCAGTTGAAAAAGACACAAAGCGCGATGGCCATGAGCGAAGCCTGCCAGATGCAGATATCCTTTGGTGTGACCCCTGAAATACCGGTAATTGGCGCCGCCGCAACTGCGCGTATCAGTTGGCATCAGGCCAAAAAGGCCGGTCTGGAAATAAATAATGCCAGTTGGCAGGATCCGCTAGGAGCCATTGATGCGTCTGGTTTTGTTGCTGGTATGGAGGATGGCAAACGCCGGAGCCTTTCCTCTGAATTCAGCTTTACTGGCGACACACCGACACCCGTGATGACGGGTTGGCACGGCGTTTCAGTGCGGCCATCAACGCTGCACGCGCAAGTGGAATTCACCGTGCGCGGAACAAAGTTTCGGCGTACATTAATGCCAGATCAACCGCTTGGTAGCACGCCGCCCCTGACCGCTGCGATTAATCCGGCCAAGCAATTGGTCATTCTGAACAAGCCTGAAAACCTGTCGCTGCAACTGGCGGTTATGCAAGATGCCGCCTCGGGGGTTTCTCTTACCACAGACGAAATTACCCTGAACGCAGCACCAAATTGTGCCGATGCTTTAATAGTGAATACTGCCAACACTTTGCAAAAAGGCGCCTTTTTCACCTTTGATGTGGCACTGGCTGATAATCTGCGCCAAGGCCGCTATAGTCTGGCTGCGCACGCTGGCGGTGTGCCTTTGCTATCATCCCAGACCCTTGCCTATCCGCATATCCGCACACAAACTCGTTTTCAGCCCTGCAAGACCGACATTGTTGCCGTCGATACTGCCTCTCTTCACGGCATCCGGGTTGGCTGGATTGATGGCGGCGTTGACCGCGCGTGGTTCTGGACCGAACAGTTGGGTGCAAGCGTGACGCAGCTGGATAATGACGCCCTTTTATCAGGTAATCTAGATGGATTTGACGTCATTGTCAGTGGTGTTTTTGCTGGCGGTACACGCCCCATTAATCAGGCTATGGACCGCCTTAAAGGATGGATGCAGGCAGGCGGGCGTTATGTCAGCCAGTATCACCGTCCGCAGGATAACTGGATTTCGGGGCAAAGTGCGCCTTATGATCTGATGCCGGGCAGCCCTTCTATCAGATGGCGGGTGACGGACGCCGACGCGCCAGTAAAAATTCTGGTGCCGGACCATGAGTTAATGGCCGGGCCTAACCAGATCACCTTGGCAGATTTCGACGGTTGGGAAAAGGAACGCGGCCTCTATTTCGCGTCCGAATGGGGGGATGAATACACCCCAATTTTGGCGATGTCCGACGCTGGTGAAGACCCGCTATATGGCAGCCTTGCCCATGCACCCGTAGGCAATGGTTCGCACGTCCACTGTGCCTTGAACCTGTTTTATCAGATGGACCAGCTTGTACCCGGAGCGTTTCGCATTTTCACCAATCTGTTACAAGTCGCCCGACATTGAGTGTGCAAATGAAAAACGATAATCTTGGCGGATTGCGGTATCTCGTTTTTAACGAGGTATTCATGCTACTCCACATCTTGATTGTCAAAATTATCGCGGGTGATTTTCCGGCAATTCAGATCGTGTTTATCCGTTGCCTTGCCAGCAGCATCATTCTGCTGCCCCTATTTATCACGCAAAAACGGCTATCCGAAATGAACCAAGATTTAGGGCTGAATGCGCTGCGCGTGGGATTCACCACCTTGGCAATTACGATCAACTTTTTCACGATTTCACAAATCCAATTGGCACAGGTCAGCACCATCGGATACCTGCGCCCGGCAGTGGTATCTGTAATTGCATGGTGTTTCCTTGGCGAACAGCAAAGCTGGTATCGCTGGGGGGTGATTGCGGCAGGTTTCGCCGCCATTTGGCTAATATTCAGCCCCGAAAGCAGCTTTCTGCAACTGGTAGCATTGCTGGCGGTTGCGGGAATGTTTTGCGGTAGCGCCGCGACTATCTTGCAAAAACATTTATCAAAAACGATGCGCGACTTGCCGCTGATGGGCTGTTATTCAATCGGCGTCGCCATCACATCATGCCCATTTGCGCTGTATTTTTGGAAATTCCCAAGCGTCGAAGCCTGGATATTGATGATTATGACCGGGCTATTAGCAACCAGCGCCCAGCTATTTTTCATCCGCGCATTTCGTAATTCCGAAGCATCATTTCTGGCCCCGATGTTTTACTTTCACATCATTCCCGTCACCGCCATCGGCTATTTCTTTTTCGATGAATTGCCAAGCAAAAACACGGTCATCTGCGCATTATGTATTCTTGCCAGCCTGATCGGCATGGCCGTGTTGGAAAAACGGCGCTCCACCGCTTCCCAAAAAATAAGTAAATAGATCAGAGATTTAAGGTGTTATGATGAGTAGGTTTAATCTAGATATTTATGACAAACGCGACAGCGCCGAGGTGGCCACTGCGGCGGCTATCATTTCCTATGCTGACAACAATTCGGCACCGGTTATTGGCCTCGCAACCGGCAACACCATGACCGGCGTTTATGAAAAACTAGTCGATACAGAGGCGCGCCAGCCCGGAATTTTCAACGCTTGTCATTTCATCCAGCTCGACGAGATGGTAGTGCTGGGCGGGAATGGGGATAACCATTCGAAAGCCGGAATTTTTAGTACTGACATCCAGCAGCAATTTCTTGGCCAGCTAAACGGTGGATATGCCAGCTTTATCGGCCTTCCTGCTAGTTTTGATGATCCAGAGAAAACGGTGGCCAATCACTTGGATAAAATTGCTGCGCTGGGCGGGGTGGATATCCAGCTTTTGGGCATCGGCGTGAACGGTCATATTGGTTTTAACGAGCCCCCCAGCACCCAAGATAGCATCTGCCGCATTGTGTCTTTGGCGGAGTCAACAATTGCCCTTGGCGGGTATCCTGCTAACAGCGTCGGGCTGACACTTGGCGTTGCCGAGATCATGGCATCGCGGCGCATCATTATGCTGGCCACATCCGATCAGAAGTCCAAAATAATGGCCAAAGCATTATCAACCCGGCCTACCCCTGATTGCCCCGCCAGCCTGTTGCGAAACCACCCTGATTTACACATTATTCTGGACCACGACGCGGCCTCTATCATCAACTCAAACCAACAGAAAGTGGATCAAAATGCGATATTTACACACCATGGTTAGAATTTCCGACGTCGACGCTTCGCTGCATTTTTATTGCGAGCTTCTGGGGCTGGAAGTGGCCAAAACAATCGAAAATGAAAAGGGCCGCTTTACCATTTATTTTCTGTCCACACCGTCAGACCGCGCACATTATGAGGAAACCCGTTCACCAGCGCTGGAGCTTACCCACAACTGGGACCCGGAGGAATACGAGACTGGCCGCAGTTTTGGCCATCTGGCATACCGCGTTGACGAGATCTATGAGCTGTGCCAACGCCTGATGGATGCGGGCGTTACCATCAACAGGCCGCCCCGTGATGGCAACATGGCCTTTGTTCGCTCACCCGACGGCATTTCAATTGAATTGTTGCAAGAAGGCGGACCAAAAGCCGCAGCCGAACCGTGGGCATCCATGCCAAATTCCGGCAGTTGGTGATTAATCGCATATAAGTGGCCCCGGCAGGTGGTGATCCGCCCCTTACACGGAACGGCGCACCTGCTGGGGTTTTACGGCAGCTGTCAAACTAATGAAAACAAGCATCAGATTGCTCGCACCGCCTAAATCTATGCGCTCAATAATTGACACCACTCAGCGAGAGCAGCGGCACGGTTCAGCTTTAATTTGAAACGTGTGTAGAGATGGCGTTCCTGCAGCCCCTCACAGCCAACATAACCCCACACCCAGTTCCTGTTGCGCCTTTAGCGAGCCTGAGGGGGTGGCCGAGAAGGATGAATGGGGCTGGGTTACGCTTAACAGTGGCCATAATTAAGCGCCTAGGCTCGAAAAAGTTAGTGATGCACCCACTCTTATAAGCTACCAAGTCCGGTCAATATGTGGTATAATATAACACATTAGTAATGGTAAAAATACAGATGGTAAGTTCTCAAATGGCAACGCAGGGCGCCCGAAGCGTTTCATG
>Ga0209710_1001796_pt1 | contig 15712 bp, 10 predicted proteins | sample ArcticOcean_MG_C_5_FD_187436 | JGI IMG/M metagenome (GOLD analysis project Ga0209710, IMG submission 187436) | Marine microbial communities from western Arctic Ocean - ArcticOcean_MG_CB4_138 (SPAdes) (version 2) | ecosystem: Environmental > Aquatic > Marine > Oceanic | place: Arctic Ocean...
TCAATCCAAAAAATAATAATCAAATTCTTGATATAAGATATTCAACATTACCAAATGAAATTGGTGGGCTTTGGGGTATTGAATTGAGTAGGGAAAAAGCAAATAATGGCCATGTAGAATACATTACAAACCGGACCATATCTAAGGAGAAAAAAAAGATTTTTAAAGAAATGTTATTTAATTAAATTATTTAAATCAACAATTTATAATTATTTTGTAAAGTAGTACATTTATAAAAATTTAAGAAAAAAGGAAAATTATGATCGCTTGTCTTGATTTAGAAGGTGTTTTATTACCAGAAATATGGATTAAATTTTCTGAAAAGTCTGGTATCGATGAGCTCAAATTAACCACCAGAGACATTCCGGACTACAGTAAATTGATGCAAACACGCCTTCAGATTCTTCAGGCTCATAATTTAAAAATAAAAAATATTCAAGATGTTATAAGCACGATTGAGCCATTAGAGGGTGCGAAAGAATTCTTATTTTGGCTTAAGTCGGAATTTCAAGTAATCATACTTTCAGATACATTTTATGAGTTCTCAGGTCCGCTTATGAAGCAACTAGACTACCCTACTCTGTTCTGCCATCAACTTGTTATTGATAGCAAAGGAAGTATAGTAGATTTTCGTTTAAGACAAAAAGATCAAAAAACAAAGGCTGTGAAAGCTCTACAAGGGTTAAATTTTAAAGTGATATCTGCAGGTGACTCATATAATGATATAGGTATGCTTAAACAAGCAGATGCCGGCATTCTTTTTTGCCCGCCAGAAAGTGTCATAAAAGAATTTCCAATTTTTCCAGTTGCCCAAAACTACCATGAGTTTGAATTATTATTATTAGCAGCACGTGAAAAACTGCTAGGATAATAGTAATTTAGATTAGCAAGTAATTACTAATCTAAAAATAAAAATACGTATTTATGTTCAAATATTTATACTATATTAAACTTTAATATATAAATATAAATTATTGATTTAATTATAAAATATGAGTAGAGCTTTTGTAAAAGAGAATGATCTAGAGCACGCAGGGATTGATATTCCTGAGCGCCCTATTAGTCAAGAAAAAAACTATGTTACTCCGGTAGGATTAGGTGAGTTAAATAGCATGCTTGACAAGTTAGATCGTGAGCGGCAATCTTTCGTTGGAAATGAAAAGTCTGATATTAAGCAAAAAAAAATGAGAATTGAAAGAGATATTAGGTACCTTTCTGCTAGATTAAAGTCAGCAATATTAATTAATCCTTTAACTCAGAATAAGGAAATCGTACTATTTTCTGCCAGAGTTGATTTGCTAACAGGAAATAACAAGAAAAAATGCTTTGAGATTGTTGGGGAAGATGAAGCAAATATTAAAGAGAATAAGATAAGTTATCTTTCGCCTCTATCAAAATTATTAATCGGAAGTCGAGTCGATGACGAGGTCGTTTGGAATAAACCATCTGGAAATGAAATATTAACCATAACTAATATATACTACTGCGGGAAAACAAACCCACATCATATTTAATTTAACAAAGTTTAAGGAATATTAAGTGCTAATTACCAATGGCATCACCATGCAGTTTGGCTCAAAACCATTATTTGAAAATGTCTCAGTTAGATTTGGCGATGGCAATCGTTACGGTCTAATTGGTGCAAATGGATGTGGAAAATCTACTTTTATGAAAATTTTAGCCGAGGAATTAGAAGCAACCAGTGGAAATATTGAGTTAGACAATAAGGAACGTATTGCATGGTTAAGACAAGACCAATTTGCCTATGAAGATTTACTTGTTAGCAATGTTGTGATGATGGGCCATGAAGCAATGTGGGCAGCAAATGAAGAAAAAAATACGCTATACGCCAACCCTGAAGCTACTGATGAAGACTATATGCGAGCTGCTGAATTAGAATCAGTGTATGCTGAATATGATGGATATACTGCTGAATCTAGGGCTGGTGAATTACTTAGTGGTGTAGGAATACCAAATGAGCTCCATAACAAGCCAATGAGCGAGGTGCCGCCAGGCCTAAAACTAAGAGTTCTTTTGGCTCAGGCCTTGTTTGCTGATCCTGAAATACTTCTTCTTGATGAGCCAACCAATAATTTAGATATCAATACAATTAGATGGCTTGAAGCAATCCTTAATAATCGTAACTCAACAATGATTATTATTTCCCATGATCGACACTTTTTAAATCAAGTTTGCACCCACACAGCAGACATGGATTACAGGAAATTGACTATTTATCCAGGTAATTATGATGACTTTATGGAGGCAAGCACACTTGTTAAAGCTCAACAGTTAAAAGAAAATGACAAGGCTAAGGCACAAATTGCTGAATTACAGGAATTTGTTAGGAGATTCTCAGCTAATGCTTCAAAAGCAAAACAAGCTACATCAAGAGCAAAACAAATAGATAAAATCAAGGTAGAGGAAATGAAGCCATCAAGCAGGCAATATCCTTATATTCGCTTTGAACAGGACGAAAAAGATAAACTTTACAGACAGGCTTTAATTGTTAATAAGTTAAGCCATGGCTTTGAGAAGCAACTATTCGACAACGTAAACTTTATGGTTGAGGCAGGTGAAAAAATTGCAATTATCGGTGAAAATGGTATTGGTAAATCAACTCTATTAAAAATTATTGCAAATACAATCAACCCAAATGACGGATCAATCAAATGGGCTGAAAAAGCTAAAATTGGTTACTTCGCTCAAGACCATTCTGAAGACTTTGAATCAGATACTTCTGTTTTTGATTGGATTACACAGTACGGAAAGCCTGAAGATGATGACCAAAGTATTAAAAGTACCTTAGGGAGATTATTGTTCTCAGGAGAGGACTTTAAGAAAAAAGTAACAGTTTTATCTGGCGGGGAACAAGGTCGTATGTTATTCGGCAAACTAATGCTTTCAAAAACTAATATTTTATTACTGGATGAACCTACTAATCACATGGATATGGAGTCCATTGAATCATTAAACACCGCTCTAGCAAAATACAAAGGTACTCTATTTTTTGTAAGTCATGATAGGGAGTTTGTTAGCTCTGTTGCAACTAGAATTTTAGAAATAAAATCAAATGAAGTTATCGACTTTACCGGTAACTACGAAGATTACATTACCAGCCAAGAGTAAACTAACCAGTTTTAGCTGCTCTTTTTCTCTCATGCTCAATAAGATGGCGTTTTCTAATTCTTAGAGACTTTGGTGTTATCTCTACAAGCTCATCATCATCAATAAACTCAACAGCATATTCAAGGGTCATCAAAATCGCCGGGACAAGCCTCACTGCTTCATCTGTACCAGATGATCGAACATTAGTTAACTGTTTTCCTTTTATCGGATTTACAATAAGATCATTATCACGACTATGGATTCCTATAACCATACCTTCGTATAGTTTTTCACCAGGAGATACCAACATCCTTCCCCTTTCTTGAAGTTTCCATAAAGCATAAGCAACTGACTCCCCTTTTTCAGAAGAAATTAGAACGCCATTACGTCGACCTGGCATTTCAGATTTTGCTGGTGCATAATGCTCAAAAACATGAGACATAACGCCTGTTCCGCGAGTCATTGTAAGAAATTCACCTTGAAAACCTATTAATCCTCTTGCAGGTATTAAATATTCTAGGCGGGTTCTTCCCAAGCCATCAGACTCCATATTGGTTAACTCACCTTTACGTCTGCCCAACTCTTCCATAACTGCACCTTGATTATCATCATCAATATCAACAGTTAGATTCTCATAAGGCTCACTCCGTTTACCATCAATTTCACGATAAACAACTCGAGGTTTGCCAACAGCAATCTCAAAACCTTCTCTGCGCATATTTTCTAATAAAATTGTTAAATGCAACTCACCCCTTCCTGAAACGCGAAAAACATCAGCATCGCTTGTATCTTCTACCCTCAGAGCTACATTAACTAATAATTCTTTTGTTAACCTGTCTTTAATTTGTCGACTAGTTACAAACTTACCTTCTTTACCAGCTAAAGGAGAACTATTAACCATAAAATCCATAGTTAGAGTTGGCTCATCGACTGGAATAATTGGAAGGCCAGATGGTTTCTCAGTATCTGATATTGTTAGACCTATACCAATATCCTCAATCCCAGTAATTATTGCAATATCTCCTGCTTGTGCTTCAGCAACACCTACTCTTTCAAGGCCTTTAAACCCAAAAACTTCGTTTATTTTGCCTTGGCTAACTTTTTCATCGCCAGACATAATTGAGACATTCATTCCTGGCTTTAAAATTCCATTACGAATCCTCCCTATTGCCATTCGGCCAGTATAAGATGAATAATCAAGGGCTGAAATTTGAAATTGTAGGGTTGCTGAAGGATCGCCTTCAGGCGAAGAAACATGCTTTAATATCACTTCAAAAAGAGGATCCATATTGTCGGATTCTTCTTTTTCATCTAACTTAGCATAGCCATTTATTGCTGAGGCATAAATAATTGGAAAATCTAATTGCTCATCTGTGGCGCCTAAATTTGCAAATAAATCGAATGTTTGATTGATAACCCAATCACAACGGGCACCTTGTCGGTCAATCTTATTTATTACAACAATTGGTTTTAAACCAAGAGCTAAAGCCTTCTTTGTAACAAAACGAGTCTGAGGCATTGGGCCTTCAACAGCATCAACTAAAAGAACTACACCATCCACCATTCCTAAAACTCGCTCAACTTCTCCACCGAAATCGGCATGACCTGGTGTGTCTACTATATTAATATGAGTATCTTGAAAAGTAACAGCAGTATTCTTTGCTAGAATAGTTATACCTCGCTCTTTCTCGAGTTCATTTGAGTCCATAACTCGCTCATTAACTTGTTGATGCTGAGCAAATGTTCCTGATTGTTGTAAAAGTTTATCAACAAGAGTTGTTTTACCATGATCAACGTGAGCAATTATGGCAATATTTCTTAATTTACGAGACATGAGATACCAAAAAAATTATTGAGCGCGGATTTTAGCATAAAAATTGACAAAATCGCCTTAAAGGGTCTGAATTACTTAAGCTTAACGCTTATAAGTGATTTTGCTTCTCGTGCTTTTGATTTTGCTTCATCAATACTCTTGCCTGTTGATAAAATTACGCCCATTCTTCTTTTTTTGAATGATTCTGGTTTACCAAATATTCTTATATCAACTCCATCTATTGCTAAAGCTTTTTCTATTTCATCATAGATGATAATATTTGCATCATACTCTCCATACAAAACAGAACTAGCACCAGGCTTTAATAAAGATACATTGACTGGGAGTCCTAAGATAGCTTTTGCATGTAATTCGAATTCGGACTGACTTTGGGTTGCCATCGTTACCATGCCTGTATCATGAGGTCTTGGGCTAACCTCAGAAAACCATACCTCATCCTTTTTCACGAACAACTCGACACCAAAGACTCCTAACCCGCCTAAAGCATTTGTAATTTTTTCAGCTATTTGTTTTGACCGGGCTAATGCTTTTTCTGACATAACTTGTGGTTGCCAACTCTCTACGTAATCCCCGTTTTCCTGACGGTGTCCGATAGGGTCACAAAATTGCGTAATAACTTCACCATCTTTATTATTTGCTCTTACGGTTAGTAAGGTAATTTCGTAATCAAAGTCAACTTGACCTTCAACAATGACCACCCCTTGATCAAAACGTCCAGAGCTGGCTGCATGCTCCCAAGCTTTTTTTATTTCTTTTGATTCAATTATTCTTGATTGACCTTTACCTGAGGAAGACATAGTTGGCTTTATAAAACAGGGAAAACCTATTTTTGATTCTATAGCAGATTTAAGCTCATTAAAACTTTTCGCAAAAGCAAATGGTGATGTGGGTATATTTAATTCTTCTGAGGCTAATTTCCTTATCCCCTCTCTATTCATTGTGAGCTGCACAGCTTTAATGCTAGGAACTATAGTTAAATTGTTTTTTTCTTGTATTCTAGCTAAAATTTCTGTGTTGATTGCTTCAATTTCCGGGACTATATAATGTGGTTTTTCTAGCTCAATTAAAGACTCTAAGGCATCTGCATTAGTCATATCAATGACATAAGATCGATGAGCAACTTGATGACCAGGTGCGTTCTTATATCGATCTACTGCAATTACTTCAACACCTAATCTTTGAAGTGAAATAATTACCTCCTTCCCAAGCTCACCACTTCCTAGCAGCATTATTCGAGTAGCAGAAGTGCTTAATGGTGTACCAATTCGCATATATAATCTCTTATTATTGTCCTATATTATAGCAATAGAAAATGATCTAATTGTTAGTTATTACAAATCAATAGTTAACCCTAAGTTAAATGACCGACCCATACCTGGAACCCCTTGAGAGTTAGATACACCAGTCATCATTGTAGCTCCCTGTCCAACATAGCTTCCACCTAAGGGGTCGATATAGTATTTATCTAATAGATTTGTTACGCCAATGCTTAATTTAGCTCCTTTATAATGATATGTTGAGAATACATTTATCAAACCATATCCTGGCGTTTCTAACTCATTTCTTATTTTAGATAAATTTGTTTTATTATTGACTAAACTTGCTTCTAAACGATTACTCCATCTACCAAATTTTTGTTCTAATGCTAACTTTATGTTTGCAGGCATTACCCGATACAGGCTGTCATTAGTATCTGTATTTTTGCCTCTACTGTAGCTAAATGAGCCCTTTAAACCGATATCTCCATATCCTTCAACAATGCTTAAGGATTGGTATCCCGAAAGATCAAATCCATAGATTTTTGCAGCTTGATTATCGAGGCTAAGTGTTGAAAATCCATCACTTCTTGACATACATGACTTCCCAACCTTGCTACAAGAAACTGCATCAATATAATCATCTACATAAGTAAAGTATGGTGTGGCTTTTAATGACCAATCTTTTTTTTCATCATCATGCCAGTTTGATGAAAAACTTAACGTGTGCGCAGTTTCTGGTTTCAAGCTAACATTTCCAACATAGCCATTTCCATCACCATATGTGTTATTCATATTTGCAGCCATCATCCATGTTGACCAGGTATACCTTTCATATAAATTTGGACTTCTTGTTTTCATAGCGTATCCCATCTCGTAGCTTTGTTCTTTATTAGTGATATATTCGCCGAGTAAAGATATATCTATATTGTGATCATTTTTTGAGCGATTAGAGTTGTTAAATGCTGTTGAATTATTTTGTTGGTTGTGGGTTGTTGATCCAGTTGAATTATTATCATTGTAACCATGTACAGTTCCTGAATTACTTCGAACTTGCCCATATCTCATACCAAGTGATGAATTAAAGTCAGGCGTCCATGCACTCAACCATTCCACATAAAAATCTAACCTATCTCGTTCTCCATTATTTATATTTTGGAATGTATTTGGAGACATTGGGCCTGTTCCAGATCTAGTCCACCAATCGTTTAAACGATATCGTTGAAATTCAGAACCCATTGTAATTAAATCTTTTTGAGAAAATAAAATATCCGCTTTAATATTAAAGCCTAAATTATGTCCCTCGGCATTCATGGGCATTCCAACTACATTCATTGAATAAGAAAGTTGTTTATCTTTGCCAAAGTTATGGGAATGTTGAGTTTTTTCATTAAAAAATCTAGATTCTATCCTTCCCCAAGTGTAATTATTTTCATATGCCATATTAATTTTAATAACTTCATTTTTTGTTGAGTCCATCCTTTGGTTAGAAAATCCTTGGTCTGGTGTATCTTGGAAACCTATTTTTAAATTAAATAATTGTTCGTCTTTGCGAGTGCCAAGTGTGACTATATGATTGCCCTCTCTGAATGCAGAAGAGCCTACCTCATTACCTCTAATAAATTCCCGACCTGTTGCTGCATTCCCAGAATCTTTAAAATATTTACCTGCCTTATAGTTACCAGTATTTATATAACTTCCATTGTAATTAAACGATAATCTATCTGATGCGATGCTAGTGTTAATATTTATACTCTTGGATTTATTGTTTGCCCTATAAAACGTAGACAATTTATTCTTAATTAATCTCTCGCCATTTTTAGCATATTCTGGCTTAGCAGAGTTAATTATAATTGATCCCCCTATGCTATCTCCACCCATACTCACAGGCGTTAGGCCTGCATATACTTTTATCTCTTCTACGTTTGAACTATTAATTGAAGATAGTGGCGAATTCATATGATTTGCGCATGCTGATATAAGATCCATTCCATCTATCCTTATCTTTATTCGATCATCAGCTAAACCACGAATGACTGGCATACTTGACCCACCTGCATTATTAGCACTATTAACTCCAGTAAAATAATCAAGAAGGGAGCCGCTATTATTAGACTTGATGGAATTAAATCTAATAAGCTGATCGGTTAAATGGTCTCCTGAGATATAGCTTTGTTCATTTATACCGCTACCTATTACATCAATTGGTAATATGATAATTTCTTCTTCTGCTTTCGCTGAAGATGCAATCATCATAAGCATGCAAATACTTCTCTTTACAAAATTATTGATTTTTATCATTACTCAATCCATTCTAGTTATTATAAAATTGCCACTTAATTTCTTAAGCAAAAAAAACTAACTATTTAGATTGATGGTGGGGCTTGGGAATGATTATTCTCAAGTATATTTTTTTTATTAAATATTAAAAAAGATGTGACTTTATTATTAGTGGAAAAAATTGATAGTTTTTGAAATCTACCTATTTTTTCTACTAAAGCTTCATTATCACTTAAAATTATACAATTGATACAATGACTTATATTTGGCTTATCTTCATTATTGATCAAATTTTGATCATTTATTTCAATCAATTTTAAACCATTCGAAGAGCAAATAACTTGATAATCATTTGACTGATTTTTTTCAAAAGCTTGAGAAACTAGAGGCATCAGTGATACAAAAGTGATTGCCAATATCGAAAACCAACCAACTAATACCTTATATTTTGTATTTAAAATGATTTAGTTAACCCTATCCACCCTGCTCTTGGTGCACCTGGTATCAGAGAGGCGACATTTCTTTCATCTCCAAAAGATCTATCAGTTTGAACTCGTGTTTCAGCTAGGCGTCCGCCAGTCGAATATTTTTGATCAAAAATATTTATAAATTTAGCGTGAATATTCCAATCCTTACGAAAACTATATTGAGAATCTAAATTCACAATCGCATAACCAGGGATTTCTCCTTGCAATCCTCCGCTGGCATTATGCTGTTGATTTTCATTACCCATCATATAAGACTTTGTAAAGGCAGTTAGAGATGCGCCTATATTCCACCTTGGCTTAATTTCGAAATCTGCTCTTATTTTTAAATGATGTTGTGGTATGTTTGGAAGATAATCTCCCTTGGTTACTTGAATTGCGTCACTTGAGGCAGAGCTATTAACCTCATTAACCAATGAAAAACTTGATCCGTACTGCGCAGCCACAAATCCATAATTAATATTTAAATTAAGCTTATCAAATTTCGTTTTAATACCAACATCCAAACCTTGCCGAGTAGTTTCTTCAACATTCGTAAAATAACCCATCCCATTTGAGGCGTTAGCATAAACAAACAAAATATCATTATGATTTGTAGCATGGTAAATAGACATATTCCAACTTGTATCTTCTGATACTTTTCCACTGACGCCGCCCTCAAGGGTCTTTGCTACAACTTGAAACAGTGGTGGATCATCTGCCATCTGTGTTGGGAGGTTGCATGGTTGATCTGGGTTGGCGCATCCCAATTCGATACTAGTTGGAGCTCTGCTTGATTCACTATAAGAAGCATAGGTCGATAAGATTTCATTTGGCTGAAAAGTAACCCCCACAGAGGGATTAAAACGCTCAAAGTGATGCTTACCAGTCAAACTGGCTGAAGAACCACGGCTGTGGAAAGTATCCCTGTTGTCAACTTGAACGTGGTTGTAGCGTAAAGCTGTATTGATATTAAAGTTACTCTTTAAAGAGTGAGTGTTACTTAAGAATGCACCATAAGTTTTAGTCTTTCCAGTTAGGCCACTTGATTGTTCAATATCGTCCCGAGCTCCATCAAAAAATCCAAGTGGGCCTAACGAAGCTACCTCTTCTTCAGTCTGCTTAAATTTTATTTGTGAATACTCAGCTGAAAAACCTGCAACCAATTGATTGCGTCTGCTGAGCCAGTCTTGATCAAACGTTGCTTGAAGATTAAAGCCAAAGGCATCTTGCAAAGTATTAGTTCGATTAAAAACACCTTCGTTTAAGTTTTCAGCATCAGATTGAGACAATGCCTGTTGTGCCGCAGTACATTCGCTTTCGCCATGACTATCAGCATCACAAAACTCATCGTTTAAATCTCCATTGTATGTGGCTCTATCAGAACGCTTGTAGTATGCATTTCCGGCTATCATTGTTTCTTCATTGAAAAAATGTGACATATTTAATGCTAATTGACTGTATTCATTTTTAGTTTCGTCCTCTAGGGTGTGAATACCATCTCGCTCAGATCCAAGAAGATCTTTTGGAGTAAGCCCGTTTCCAATTAATATATTATTAGCGCCTGTATAGGTTAATTCATATCGAGACATCTCCGACTCAAATCCTAACTTACCAAAGAGCTGATTTACATGCGAAGGTGAAAACTTTCTCCAGCCATTCTCATGAAAATGTTCATAACCAAGATAATAATCCATATTGCTATTTTTTAGCTCACCGCCTATCTCAACTAAACCAGAATTTCTTGCCCATGACCCAGCAGACACATCAATATTTTTTCCTTTAAAGTTTTGACCACTTTTTGTTTGCATAGACAAAGCGCCGCCAAGCGTATTTAAACCGTAAACAGGATTTGATCCAGCTACCATTTGCATATTGTTAATCGCAAAATTAGGAATTAAGTCCCATAAAACAGTATTGCTAAATGGTTGATTTGCTCTAATACCGTCTATGTAAACTGAGAGTCCCTGAGGATTTCCAGATATTGGCGTAGCATTATACCCACGAAAATTAAGTTCTAACTGGAAGGGGTTTCCACCAACTTCATTGACAGTGACTCCTTGTAAATTATTAACCATGTAATCAGCAATTGAAACGCCTGCTTGGGAATTTAATTCATCAGAACTTATCGTTTGAATATTTGATGGCACCATGTTTTTTGGTAACCCAATTGATGGCAGTGGTGAGGTAGAATAAACATCAATGGTCCCTGTTGTAATTTCATCTTCCGCAAGCAAGATCGAGCAAAAAGAAAATATCATAAAAGTGGTTATGTAAAATTTATTAAACAATTTATTTCCTAAGCTTTATTCAATTCGCATACTTGATTTTATTCAGACAACCGAAATTCTAACAATACTTAACCACAATGTAAACACAGTAAATAATTAATGGTTAATCCAATCTATTTCCCATCCATATTCGTCATTATCAGCTTGAAATTTGTAATGTACCCCAAAATTTGGAACTGCAACTAAGTCATTTTCTGAAAAAATTAAAGGCATCAGTTGCCTTTTCCATGGTGGAATAGATGAAGTTTGCAATAAATACTTTAGCGTCCTAGTTGGCTGGTTATTTTTTGGTTTAAAGCTTTCTCCTCCATTTCTATTTTGGATAGTCAAAGTATTAGATCCAATCTTGTCCAGAGAAAACCCAGACCCTATTATTTTCTTAAAAATAAGTTTAGAATTTCCGGGTAGTTCAACAACTTCTTCACCCCGCCAGATTAATTCATATGGTGAAATTTCTTTTGTTTTTTTTACTAACAAAAGTTCGTCTCGGTATGCCCTTACAGACATAGATTTTGATATATCAATATTTAAAAGAGCATCTTTTTTAACATCTATAATTTGCTTAAATAATTCACTCATAGTTTTTTTTGATGGCATTTTTTGCTTATTCACATCGAGCCACCATCGAATAAGATTAACAACCCTTTCTCTTTCTAGGGACTTCATCATAGTTAAAGATAAGCGCTCATTATTTTTAGAAAAATAATGATTAGCATCTTCTTTGGCAATTGCTTGATGAAGATTTAACCCCTCGGCAATATTTTCAGAAGATCTACTAATTGTATTTATTATGTCTGGGTATCTAGACTCAATTAATGGTAAAATTTTTTTTCTTAAAAAATTTCTATCAAACTTTAAATCACTATTACTCTCGTCCTCAATAAAGTTTAAATTATTTTGCTTGGCATAAGTCTTTATTAGGCTCTGATTAACTTTTAGTAAAGGCCTCCAAATAAACCTATCTGAATCATAAGCTTGCATCGCAGCTAAGCCATTCAAACCACTCCCCCTAAAGAGTTGGAGTAGTAAAGTTTCAGCTTGATCATTTTGATGGTGCCCTAAGGCTAGAATATTATTTCTGTGATTTTCTAGAGCCTCATACCTACTTTGCCTTGCTGCACCTTCAATTCCCATAGACAGATTAGGTTTGATATCTACTTTTTCAAAGCTAATTGGCACTCCCAACCTCTTACACTCCTTACAGCAAAAAGTTAACCAATCATCTGCATTTTCACTTAAATTATGATGGATATGAATTGCATTTAATTTTATTTTTAATTTGGATTTAAGTTCATTAAGGGCATGAAGAAGAACTATCGAATCTACACCTCCACTTAAAGCGATACTAATATTTTTTTGATTCTTAGGGGTATTAAAACTATTATTAAATGAATTAATAATCTCAGAAAAAATAACTTCAGAATTATTTTTCACTCTCTGCGATTTGTCCAAAATTCATTAGTCGAAGATATCTTTCTTTAAGAAGAGATTCAATTGGTACTTTGTTAAATTTACTTAACTCTTTTTTAAGGGCAGACCTCATATTAGACATCATTAATTTCATATCTCGATGGGCGCCGCCTAAAGGTTCTGGGATAATATAATCAACCAACTCTAATTTTTTTAAAACCTCTGCAGTGATGCCTAGTGTTTCAGCAGCCACTTCAGCCATCTCCGGCTTCTTCCAAAGAATTGAAGCACAACCTTCAGGGGAAATGACTGAATAAGTTGAATGCTGAAGCATCATTAAAGAATCAACTACACCAAGAGCTAATGCGCCGCCCGAACCACCCTCGCCAATAACAACCCCTATAATTGGGGTTTTTAATTCAGACATCACGTACAAATTTCTTGCAATTGCTTCTGATTGACCACGCTCTTCAGCCCCTATTCCAGGATATGCTCCCGGTGTGTCAATCAAAGTAATAATTGGAATAGAAAACTTTTCTGCAAGTCTGAAAAGTCTCAGAGCTTTTCGATATCCTTCTGGACGTGGCATACCAAAATTTCGATGCTGCCTATCTTTTGTATCCTTACCTTTCTGATGGCCAATCACCATAACGGATTGCCCCTCAAAATTAGCCAATCCACCGACTATGGCAGTATCATCGGCATAAGCACGATCACCATGTAATTCATAAAAATCACTAAATATATTAGCAATGTAATCTAAGGTGTATGGTCGTTGAGGATGTCTCGCAACTTGGGCTATCTGCCACGCAGTTAAATTGTCGTAAATTTCATGTAGAGATTTTTCAGCTTTTCCTTGTAATTGCTTTAACTCTTTTGAAATATCTAGAGAAGGATGCTCGTCGTGAGCTTTTTCAAGGCTAAAAATTTTAGACTCTAAACTTTCAATGGATTTCTCAAATTCTAGGTAGGTAGACTTCATATTTTTTTGATTAAAATTAGGTTGTTAATTATAAAGTATTTTTACGTTGTCATCATTAAAGGATTCAGTAAGTCCTATAATTAAGTCTTCATGAAGTGAAACTTCCCACTCAGAACCTAATATTAATTCCACATGGCCATGAATATTTTGGTAGTCAATTTTGACCTTACACTTCTTATGAGTAGTCTCTAACTCACAATAAGGCTTAAGTAATTCCTTGAGCTTAAATGCATCTGCTTGTTGGCTTAATGATATTTTCAATAAATTTGCTTTTAAACTTTGAAACATCATTAAATCATAAACCTTAATAGCACTCAAGCGATTACTACCAGTGTAGTCATCAAGACTTACTCGTCCTTCAATTATTATTAATGCATCATCTTTTATGAGGCTGTATGACTGGGTTAATAATTTATTTCCCAACAAAGCATCAATACTAGCCTCTCCATCATCAATGGTAATAATTGCAATTTTACCTCTTGATGACTGCCTGAATTTGACAGATGAAATAATACCAGCGATTAAATAACTTTCTTGCCTAGGTTTTAAGTCGGCAAGTTTTGTTGAGATAAAACTTTTGATTATTTTTTTATAATATGAAAAAAGATGCCCACTGAAATAAAATCCTAATGCCGCCTTTTCTTCTAAAAGCTGATTTTTTTCTTCCCAAGGGCTCATTTTGATTAACTTTATGGCTTCAATATCAGAGCCACCAAATAAACCCTCTTGACCAGCTTCATTTTTATTTTGCTCCGCCATTTTAATAGCTAAATTAACACTAGCTAATAAAGATGCTCGATTCGGCTCAATCTTATCAAATGAACCTGAGCGAACCAATGACTCAACAACTCGGCGATTAACTTTTGTAAGATCAAGCCGTGAAGTAAAGTCAAAAAGTGACTTAAAAGGACCATTACTTTCTCGTTCTTCTAAGATCAGCTGAATTGATGAGTCACCTGTACCTTTAATTGCCCCTAATCCATACATAACTTGATTATCATTTAATGGAATAAATTTATAAGAAGATTGATTAACATCTGGTGCCAACAATTCGACATTATTAACTTTACAATCGTCAAATAAGAGATGGATGTTATCTGTATTATTCATATCAGCTGACATAGATGCAGCTAAGAAAGATGCTGCGTGATGCGCTTTTAAGTAGGCTGTTTGATATGCAATTTTTGCATAAGCGGCGGCATGCGACTTATTGAAACCATAACCAGCAAATTTTTCTAATAAATCGAATAGAGCATTAGCTTGTTTTTCATCCAAGTCATTCTTAGTCGCGCCGGCAATAAAGTCAGTTCTCTGAGCATCCATTTCTTCTTTATCCTTCTTGCCCATTGCTCTTCTTAAGAGGTCAGCACTCCCGAGGCTATATCCAGCAACTGCTTGTGCAATTTGCATTACTTGCTCTTGGTATACAGCAATGCCATATGTTTCTTTTAAGATAGACTCTGTCGCAGGGTGCGGATACGTTACCTTTTGTTGACCAAGTTTTCTTTTGCAAAATTCTGGAATTAAATCCATTGGGCCAGGTCGGTACAACGCTACTAACGCAACTATATCTTCAAAACAATCTGGTTTTGCTTGTTTCAACATATCCTTCATGCCGCTTGATTCTAGTTGAAACACTGCCGTGGTATTTGATTTCTTCAGAAGATTAAATGTTGCCTCATCATCAATGGTGATTTCATCTAAGTTTAGAAATGGAAGTTTTTTTTCTTCGAGGATACGGTTTGCATTCTTCAAGGCCATATCAATGATTGTTAGAGTCCGTAGGCCTAAGAAATCGAATTTTACTAAACCGACAGACTCAACATCATACTTATCAAATTGACTAATTACTCCCCCTCCATCTGGTTGGCAGTAAATAGGAGAGAAGGCAGATATTTTAGTTGGCGCAATTAAAACTCCTCCCGCATGCATACTGACGTTTCGAACTAGCCCTTCAAGCCTCATAGCTAAGTCAAATAACTCTTTAACTTCCTCTTCTTTTTCAATTCTTTCCTTGATTCTTGGCTCTTGTTCTACAGCAGCCTTTAGAGTAATGCCTAGTTCGGTTGGTATCATTTTTGCAATTT
>Ga0209710_1001797_pt1 | contig 15706 bp, 10 predicted proteins | sample ArcticOcean_MG_C_5_FD_187436 | JGI IMG/M metagenome (GOLD analysis project Ga0209710, IMG submission 187436) | Marine microbial communities from western Arctic Ocean - ArcticOcean_MG_CB4_138 (SPAdes) (version 2) | ecosystem: Environmental > Aquatic > Marine > Oceanic | place: Arctic Ocean...
TATTTGAATCTACATTACGGGTGGGTGGAAAAACAGAGTTTTTATCTGATGCTTCCTTGAATTCCAACTTACTTGTTGCGGGTGATGTATCATTGAATTCCAAATTGAATGTGACAAATGAAACCTTATTGGAATCCACCTTATATGTGGGTGGAAAAACAGAGTTTTTATCTGATGTTTCCTTAAATTCCAACTTACTGGTTGCTGGTGATGTATCATTTAATTCCAAATTGGGTGTCACCGGTAAAATCGTATTTGAGTCCACATTACAGGTGGGTGGAAAAACAGACTTTTTATCGGATGTTTCTATGAACGCTAACTTATTAATAGCAGGTGATGTTATAAACGATTCCAATTTGAATGTGTTAAAAGAAACTATTTTGGGTTCCACATTACAAGTTGCGGGAAAAACAGACTTTTTATCGGATGTTTCTATGAACGCTAACTTGTTAGTTGCGGGTGATGTATCATTTAATTCCAAATTGAATGTCACCGGTCAAACCGTATTAGGTTCCACATTACAAGTGGGTGGAAAAACCGAGTTTTTATCTGATGCTTCATTTAATTCCAAATTGAATGTGACAAACCAAACTGTATTGGAATCCACATTACAAGTGGGTGGAAAAACTGAATTTATGTCTGATGCTTCATTGAATTCCAACTTGTTTGTTGCCGGTGATGTATCATTGAATTCCAATTTGAATGTGACAAATGAAACAATATTAGGTTCCACATTACAAGTGGGTGGGATTACTGAATTTATGTCTGATGCTTCCATGAATTATAACTTGTTAGTAGCAGGCGATGTATCATTGAATTCGAACGTGTATATTAACAATCATTTGAATATATCAGGCGATATTATACCACTGCACGCGTATAATTCAAGTTTGGGTTCAATAGATAAACCTTTTTCGTCCCTCCATTTATCAAATTCTACTATTTATTTTCAAAATGATATTGATGATACTGAAAACACGTCATTATCAATAACAAATGATGAAATCGAACTAACAGATAATGCAGGTAATAATTTTACTACTGTGACCAGTTTCGAGAATAAGACGGGTATTGGTAAAAAATCGATTGGCGCCACGAGCACATTAGATGTAAGTGGTGACACTTACGTAAGTGGTGATGTATCATTTAATTCCGACTTTCACGTACAAGGTAACACTACAATAAGTGGCGATTTATTAATAAATGGCGGATTTACAGTACAAAATATAACAAATATTATAGAGATAAATACTACTGTAAATAATTATGAAATTATTGTATCTGAAGATATATCTTTAAATGGTAATTTATATACAAGTGGTGATGTATCGTTAAATTCTAATTTGAATGTGAAAAACGAAACTTCGTTGGAATCCACATTACAAGTTGGTGGAACCGCAGAGTTTTTATCTGATGCGTCCTTGAATTCCAACTTACTGGTTGCGGGTGATGTATCATTTAATTCTAATTTGAATGTGACAAATGAAACCTTATTGGAATCCACTTTATATGTGGGTGGAAAAACTGAATTTATGTCTGATGCTTCCTTGAATTCCAACTTACTAGTTGCCGGCGATGTATCATTTAATTCCAACTTACTAGTTGCCGGCGATGTATCATTTAATTCCAACTTGAATGTGACAAATCAAACCATATTAGAATCAACATTACAGGTGGGTGGGAAAACAGAGTTTTTATCTGATGCTTCATTTAATTCCAACTTACTGGTTGCGGGTGATGTATCATTAAATTCAAATTTAAATGTGACAAATCAAACCATATTAGAATCCACATTACAGGTGGGTGGAAAAACCGAGTTTTTATCTGATGCTTCCATGAATTCCAACTTATTGGTTGCTGGAGATGTATCCTTTAATTCCAAATTGAATGTGAAAAATGAAACCGTATTAGAATCTACACTAAGGGTGGGTGGAAAAACAGATTTTTTATCTGATGCTTCCTTGAATTCCAACTTATTTGTTGCGGGTGATGTATCATTTAATTCCACCTTATATGTGGGTGGAAAAACTGAATTTATGTTGGATGTTTCCTTGAATTCCAACTTACTGGTTGCTGGTGATGTATCATTTAATTCCAAATTGAGTGTCATCGGTGAAACCGTATTTGAATCTACATTACAGGTGGGTGGAAAAACAGAGTTTTTATCTGATGCTTCCTTGAATACCAACTTACTTGTTGCGGGTGATGTATCATTTAATTCCAACTTGAATGTGACAAATCAAACCATATTAGAGTCCACATTACAAGTGGGTGGAAAAACAGAGTTTATGTCTGATGTTTCCTTGAATACCAACTTACTTGTTGCGGGGGATGTATCATTTAATTCCAATTTGAATGTGACAAATCAAACCATATTAGAGTTCACATTACAAGTGGGTGGAAAAGCTGAGTTTATGTCTGATGCTTCATTTAATTCCAACTTGTTTGTTGCCGGCGATGTATCATTTAATTCCAATCTAAATGTGACAAATGAAACTATATTAGAATCCACATTACAAATTGGAGGGATCGCAGAGTTTGTATCTGATGCTTCCTTGAATTCCAACTTACTGGTTGCTGGTGATGTATCATTTAATTCAAATTTAAATGTGACAAATCAAACCGTATTAGAATCTACAATACAAGTTGGGGGGGTCGCAGAGTTTTTATCTGATGCTTCATTTAATTCGAACTTACTGGTTGCTGGCGATGTATCATTTAATTCCAATCTAAATGTGACAAATGAAACCGTATTGGGTTCAACATTGAAAGTTGTGGGGGTCGCAGAGTTTGTATCTGATGCTTCATTTAATTCCAACTTACTGGTTGCCGGCGATGTATCATTTAATTCCAAATTGAATGTCATCGAACAAACTATATTGGAATCCACATTACAAGTTGGTGGAAAAACCGAGTTTATGTTGGATGCTTCCTTGAATTCCAACCTACTGGTTGCGGGTGATGTATCATTTAATTCCAACTTGAATGTGACAAATAAAACCGTATTGGAATCCACATTACAAGTGGGTGGAAAAACCGAGTTTATGTTGGATGCTTCCTTGAATTCCAACTTACTAGTTGCCGGTGATGTATCATTTAATTCCAAACTGAATGTGACAAATCAAACCACATTAGAATCCACATTACGTGTGGGTGGAAAAACAGAGTTTATGTCTGATGCTTCATTGAATTCCAACTTACTAGTTGCAGGTGATGTATCATTTAATTCCAAATTGAATGTGACAAATCAAACCACATTTGAATCCACATTACAGGTGAGTGGAAAAACCGAGTTTATGTTGGATGCTTCATTGAATTCCAACTTACTGGTTGCAGGCGATGTATCATTGAATTCCAATTTGAATGTGACGAATCAAACCGCATTGGAATCCACATTACAAGTTGGGGGGGTCGCAGAGTTTTTATCTGATGCGTCATTGAATTCCAACTTACTGGTTGCAGGCGATGTATCATTGAATTCTAATTTACACGTACAAGGTAACACAACATTAAGTGGCGATTTATTAATAACCGGTGGATTTACAGTACAAAATGTAACAAACGTTATAGAGATAAATACTACTGTAAATAATTATGAAATTATTGTATCGGAAGATATATCTTTAAATGGTAATTTATATACAAGTGGTGATGTATCGTTGAATTCCAATTTGAATGTGACAAAACAGACCGTATTGGAATCCACACTACAAGTTGGCGGGATTGCCGAGTTTTTATTGGATGTTTCCTTGAATGCGAATTTATTGGTCGCTGGCGATTCTTCCTTGAATTCCTACTTGTTTGTTGCCGGCGATGCATCATTCAATTCCAAACTATTAGTAGGAGATGATGTTTCGTTCAATTCAAAATTATATGTAGACGGTGATGCTTCTTTTAATTCCAATTTATTTCTTAGTGGAAATCTGAAACAACTACAATCGTCGGGGGCTTTTCATCAATTCTAAAAATCACCAAATTTTATATAATGATAATTTATAATGTCAATAGCAACTTTAAAAAGAAAGACCCAAACAAAATATAATAATATGAGTGTTGGAAATACTCACGGGTTTTCTATCAATGGAACACATAGAAACCAAGGTTATGTAGGACAAACATCATTATCCAGATCATTGCCAAGAACCTTAATGAAAGGTAACGCTGTACGTGGTCATGGTGGATGTTGTGGAACATATAATGTAGGACCCATCGTTCAGTCTGGTGTAAAGTCTTTAGAAGACTCTTCTGTTATCAAAAAATCTGTATTGGGAACATCCGGACTAATCAGTACAAAATACAAATGGATAAAACGACCACAACCATATACTTCGGTAAAACCTGACTCAAATAATAATACAAATATTCAAGGTTTATATATTACATCTGTCGCAAGAAAAGCATTGGAAGATGAAAAACAAAATATTTTGAATGGATGTGTCAACTTGAATGTATCTACAAATGCGTGTGCCAATAATATGTTTAAATCACCTGTATCTTGTTATATTACCAAGCCAATCGGTGAGTATCAATCTCTGGACAGCAGTGTATATATCAACCAAATCTCTTCCAAATGTCAAGAAAATGATGAATTTCCCATGTCCGCAATCGGACAAAGTTTTACAACGTGTGGATAAAATTGAATATTTCATATCAACATAATAATAACAAATAACCTTTATTATTATGAATTCGAACAATCCAGTAGAATTAAATGAATATTTAAAAACACTATCACAAAAAGAACTCAAAGCATATGAAATCGCAAAATCACACCTGGGAATGACTTATCAATATGACAAAACGATTGGATTTCTGGAATGGAAGAAAACAACCGAAAAACGCAACTAAAATCGGTCCTAATTATCTATATCAATGTTACTTGCAATGGATTTTTGTTTGAAATCTTTATAACTTAATACTTTTTTTTGCAATGACGTTTCTGCTTCCAAGTTACCAATTAAAGACGTTTGAAATCCATTCATATGATACACTTTTGGTGTTTTCTTTATAAATGAAAAATCTGATATTTTCCCAACACGAACAAATTTATTTCGCATATATTGTATATTTTGTATATTTTCTTTTTTATCGTCTTCGGACACATTGTTTGTTCCATCTTTGATTTCGGTAGTTTTTTTGCTTTGATTAGAATATTTTTTTAACTTAGCAAATGGTGCATTTGCTAACGATATCGCGTTTTTATTTTTGTTGTTCTTTTTTTTGTCAGAAGGTGTATCTTTAAACAATATATCAATAAGAGGGCTTTGTTTTTCTATTGTTGTTACTTCATTATCTACAAACAAATCACGACAATAAAAAGAATATACATATTTCATGGCGACCGAGTTTAATATTTTGTAACTCAAACTACTTGTATCGGAATAATATGAAAATGCTAATTTATATGGGTCGTAAAACATAATAATATTACAATTGGGTGTATTTATAAATAAATTTCGCGTTTTCCAGATGGTCTCTAATGTATTCTTTTCATCACGCAACGTTTCATCTAATCGTGTTCTGTCATAAAATTCGGGTTCAATATTCGTATTATAATCAATACTAGTATTTTCACCTTTTATTTTAAATTTTTCCTCTTCTTTTTTAATAAATTCGTTTTTTTCATCTATAATCGTAGTAGGTTTATATTCTATTGATAATGAAAAAATGGATCGATAAAAACGATACAGATTCGAAAATATATTGTATATTAATCTTTTAAATGGTAGAATAATATAATACAACATTGTGATACAAAGTATCGGAATATTATGTTTATATTTATTCATAGTTGATTATTAATTCTCATAATCCCAACCGTCCGTTTCTAACTGTTCTTCATTTTTATCGTAACATGTTTCACACCAGACATAAGATTCATCACTGTCTTCAAATTCATATATAATATCATCTGGTTTGGTTACAACAGAACATAATTTACATTTTTGTTTCTGTTCGGATTTCGTTTTTTCTTCAATATCCTTTACTTCTTGTAAACGAAGTTGGAATAACTGTTTGATTTCTTTATCCAGAAACGGTATTTCGATACATTCATATGTTTTATATGCGTTATTTGGATGAAGACGGACCAAACATAGGTTCGTAACTTTTTTATCATATTTATGTTCTATTATGGTCTTATATATGTTTAATTGTAATGCGTAATGCCAAAAATTCGTATCTGGGAGGTGCGAAATGCAAGGGGTAGTTGAAAATTTTCCAAATGATGTTTCACCAGAGATTTCTTCACATCGTTTCCAATCATATATTTGAAGTGTTCCGTCCGGATTTTCAAATATCATATCTATCGAACCAGATAATTTCAGTTCTTCATAATAAACCATCCATTCTGTGCGATACGGTTTGAAATGCGAATAATCTTCAAGAAATTTATTGAAATACTCATATTCGATACTTTCATTTACTACTGGCATATTATTATAGAAACACTCTATATCATAATGCATTTTTGTTCCTGCCGCAGCAGATGTATCACGTTTATTCTCCCACATTGTTTTTATTTCTTCAGCAGTCATTTTATAATACTTATATTCCGGGTCATTTTTCCACTTTTTACCTCGTAGTATATTCCGTATAGTTGTATCGGCATCAAAGTCCGCAAAATGATGATGATTCCAAGTGGTCACGGACGTATACCCGCCTCTGTCACCAAGAACAGTATATATATGTGGTCCTTCTTCGAATGAAATATCCTTGTCGCGGGGATGTGGATTTTTTTCAGCGAGATAAGTAGGAACAATCATTGATGACATTGTATAAAAAATATACATATAATAGTAGATTCATTTCTAAATCAATTTTACATAATAATACCTGTATCTGTTAATAGTAATGTTTGTAATTTCTGTCGAACCGGATTAAATCTACGTTGGTCTGATACCCGAACATCATTTATTTTCAAATAATTAATCGCACTTTTTTCAATCAGTTCGTCACTATTATCTATAAGAAGAATGTTTTTGTCATGCCAATGTTTATATGCCACTTCAAACCGATAAGATATGCGCCTTAAATGTGAATACAGTATATCCGTATTTATTTGGGACCATTGTGGGATACCCAACTGATTGTCCTTATCCCGTGATTTATTATAAATATAAAACCCCTTTTTTTTATCAAATGTTCTTATCGGCAGTTTTTCAATATCAGTATTTGAAATCGCTGTTTCAAACAAAGCAATTAGGCCATCTGCTAATGTTGTTTCGAACACAAGTTGTAATTTATTGCTTACATCGGGGATAAGAATTTTTGACAACCATTCTGTAAATGTAAATTCCATTTTTGACAACTGTAGTTCTGTATTCAATAGTTCAAGAACGTTTATTTTTCGCTTATATGCTTGTTTATACACGCGATTTTCATTTTCTAATTTTCCTATGCGTCTCATCATATCCTGCATAAGTAAATACATATCTTGCGATGAAAGATTGTTTTGTGAATGGTCGTGACATTCTCCTTGATTTTCCGCCTTCGAATTATAAAGAAAGTTACACGTTAATTTATGTCTATCACAATTGTATTTGTGATGAAATTGAGAACTACAAGTGGTGCAGTCATACATAGTTATTGATATTGTTGTATATATATATGCATTGGCGCATTTTTCAATTTTTCGATATATTTAGTAATAACAAACAAAGAATAAAACAGCGAATTAATTACATCTTATGTTTAGAGTTAATTTATTTTGTATCTATTTGTATATATAAAATCATGCTAACTGATATATTCAAAAATAAAAGATTACAAATTATACTCATTTCTTTAATTGGATTGTTTCTACTTACACAAGGGTTAAAACAATATGGATTATATGAAAATATGGAGACCAAACACAATAAGAAAGAAGGACTAGTCGGACAAGCATCCACCACAGTTGACGTATATGATTTTTAGAAAGTTACACGTTAGTAATAATATATAATTTTATCCTAATTATATAATATAGAAACAATATGAGTTCGTTTAATAATGATTTATTTATGGACCCCCAGACGACGCAATATGGTTCCCATATGGTTATGACAAATGTAAGCAAACCTACCAAAATAAAATATGTAAATATTGATACGAAATTTAGTGATGATTACGCAAATAATAATGTATCTTGTAAATCAAATACACACACTATTACCCTACCAAATAGTATTACAAACATAAAAACAGTGGCCATTACAAATATTGAACTCCCAATGACTTTCTTTAATATTTCTGCGGACATTGGTAACAACGCAATGCAGATTACAAATTTGTCTCTTGACCCTGACGGCACTTATGAAAACAATGGAAATGTAACTAGTATTATACAAGACATTAGTTCTGGTTATATTAATTCCGACAATAAGTATGTTGATATTATCATTATACCAGATGGACAATATACACCCGCCACATTTAAAACGACAATAAACAAATTATTTGATAATATTGGACGAAACGTTCAAGAAAACTTAACCGGTTCTTTGCATCCATTTGATACGTCTGACCTTCGATTTGATTATTACCAATTAACAGGAACAAAAGGATATAGATGTATGTTTTATTCAGTAAGATCATCGATTCAAATCGATTTTTCTATCAACGAACACGGTAGACAAGATACATATAACTTCAAGAATTCGTTGGGGTGGTTATTTGGTTTTCGGGCAGTAGACCAATTAATATATTATGATCCAGCCGAGGTTGGATATTATGACCGCACAAATCAATATGATAATAGTGATGGATATGGACCATTCGGACAACCCATTGTTTATGCACCTTCCATTAGTGATTTTAACGGACCGAGATATCTATATATTGCAATGGAAGAGTTTAATAAAGGGAATCAAAACTCTTTTGTCTCGCCAATATCCACAGCAGTTATTAACAAAAATATTATCGCACGCATAACTCTCGATACACAATTATACGAGTATGGTACTTACTTACCTGCTAATAACAAAAATGGATTATTACAATCTGACAAAAGATCTTATAATGGAACAATAGATATACAAAAACTTCAGTTTCAAATATTGAATGAAGTGGGAAAACCGATTTCGTTGGATGGGTTCGACTTTTCACTTTGTATGGAAATTGAATATGAATAAAATTGAATAATATGAATATATATGAATAAAATTATATACATTCAATATGAGTGATACTAAAAAACTATTTGATATATTCAAATATAACCCTACAAATAATATTACAAATAATATTACAAAAACAAATACAGATGGCGAAAACAATTATCAATTAACCACTGCGAAGAAGATCGAATTGCCAACAACGACCCAAATGAAACAACCATGCATAGAAGATGTAGATAATGATGATGAAACAGATATAACCAGTTTATCTGACGAACAAAAACACGCCTTCGAGTATTTTAGAAGGGGGAAGAATTTGTTTATAACTGGACCAGGTGGTGTTGGTAAAACACACCTTATTAAACATCTTATCGACTATGCTAAAAGTGAAAATAGACACGTTCCTGTTTGTGCTATGACCGGTTGTGCGGCTATATTATTAGATTGTAATGCGAAAACACTTCATTCGTGGAGTGGTATACGTTTAGCAAAAGGGACAAAAGATAGTATAATTAAATCCGTATTACGCAATAAACACGCAAAGGCTTCCTGGCAAAACGCAAAAGGTCTCATTTTAGATGAAGTCAGTATGTTATCTAGAAAAATATTTGAAATTATTGAAGAATTAGGGCGTATAATCAAGCGCGACACGCGACCATTTGGTGGGATGCAAGTAGTATTTACAGGGGATTTCTTCCAATTACCACCAGTTGGAACATATGGAGAACCGGACACAGAACAATTCTGCTTCGAATCACCGATTTGGAGTTCGGTATTTCCTATACAGAACCATATAAAATTAACAACAATGTTTCGTCAAAAGGACCCGATATATATAGACATATTACAGCAAATTCGCGAAGGATATATCGACGAAGACAAAAAGAAAATATTACAAGGATATGTAAAAAGAACATATGACGTTGAAAAAATGAATGGTTGTGTTCCTACAAAACTCTTTGCTATTCGTTCCAAGACAGATTACACAAATAACATGATGTTTAAAAAACTAGACGAACACGAACACGTATTTGACATCCTACAAGAAACAACTTGTAAAAAAATGAAAGAAACGGGACGGTCTTTTACAACTGACGAAAAATATCGGTGTTCTCAACTAAATTCAACAGAAAAACAATTTCAACTCGACTACTTGATTAATAATTCACCGGGTAATCAGGTTCTTCGTCTAAAAAAAGGTGCTTCTGTTATGTGTATTGTAAATTTAGATATTGATAATTCTATTTGTAATGGTTCACAAGGAGTAATTGAAGATATAATCGAAACAAAACCCGCACCAACCATTCAGGTTCGTTTTACAAATGGTATTGTTAAAAATATATCCCCCTATTATTGGCAGTCGGAAGAATTTCCGTGTATTGCGATAGGACAATATCCACTCGTTCTTGCGTGGGCGCTAACCATTCATAAAATACAAGGTGCTACGTTAAATATGGCCGAGATTGATGTTGGACAAAGTGTATTTGAATACGGACAGACATATGTCGCATTATCGCGTATAAAATCTTTGAACGGATTGTATTTATCCTCGTTTAACCCAAATAAAATCAAAGCAAATCCAAAAGTGGTCGAATTTTACAAAAAAATCGATAATGATGTCTCAACGAAAAAGACACCGGCAATTGAAGACAGTTCAATATTTACATATCTTACAAATCAAAATAATGCACCGAATAATGATGTTAAGAAAATCATATTATAATTACATAAAAATAGTATCATATATATATTATGGTTGCGGGTAGTATATTACCTGTTACGATTTACAAAAATCAGTTATATTTTTTGTTTGGAAAAGAAAATCAACTAGAAGATAGCGCGAAGGGATGGTCTGATTTTGGTGGGAGATTGGAAGGTAATGAAACACCATATCAAGCAGCACTCCGCGAAGGTGCTGAAGAACTGACTGGTTTTTTAGGAGATAGCAAAGAACTTAATAGACTTATTCGCAAAAATGGCGGAACATATAAGATTACTCACAACAAATACCACGTCCATATATTTTTTTTGGAATACGATGAGAACCTACCTAAATTGTTTAACTTAAACCACAAATTCTTATGGGATAAGATGGATGAAAATGTGCTAGCAGAAACGAAATTATTTGAAAAAATAGAAATTAAATGGTTTTCTATGAAAAATATCCGCAGTAATTTAAAACAATTCCGTCCGTTTTATACTGATTTACTTAAAATAATGTTCTCGCAACAACAACAAATATTGGACTTTATAAAGTCAAAACATAAAATATAGTTTATTTAGGTTTGGTATAAGAGAATAAAATGCGTCATAATTGTATACAAATATATATAATTATGTCATTCAAAAAATATGGTGGAACATACAATACAGAAAGAGGTAGTACTATTTCATATGGAACCATTATTGCAGACAGGGTTATGATTAGAGAACGTACCGCTACTGCCGCAACCATTCAAGCAAACTTAGATGTAAAGGGTGATATTATATGTGATTCCGGCTTAAAAATTGCTTTAGACGCATCGTTTGGTACCACGGATAATAATTTCATAACCACATATAATACACACGTAAAATCGAAACTTTCATTTAATAATGGTTCTTATAATACAACAATTAAATCATATATAAGTGGTGATGGTTCTCAGATAGGTATAGGTACAATTACACCACAAAGTTTTATTGATATAAATACCGAATTAACTAATGCTTTTGCAGTAAGGTCAACGCAAGGAACTATACGTAATATATTGACACAAAACAGCGCAACATCTGGTATTGCTGTCAATACATCCGGGAATAATAGCACACTCGGATTTTTTGTTGGAGATATAAATGCTATCAGTCCAGTTGAAAAATCGTATATTAAATATACAAATCCCAATAATACATTAACCTTATCGGCAGGAAGTGGTAATGTAGATATTTCAGCCAATACCTTGAATTTGAAAGTAAATACGACTAACTTTGAATCACAAAATACAAATTTTTCTTCAAATATGGCGGTTTCGAACCGCGGAGGACTGACACAAATATACAATGAGACACTTACTATTTATGATAATAGTATCAATCTATATAATTATGAACAATACCCGACATCGCTTGCAAGTAGTGGATACGCCGCAACGTTTCTTGCAGGAAATAATGTTTCAAATACGAGTATTAATTTAGTAACACCAAATAAAACGGGGGTTTCTCTTACCGGTGGTGCGTATATGGATAATTCATCTAATTCAATGGCGATAATTCAATTACAAACGGATAATGATAATACGTATATTCCTACACAGATGATGGTTTCTAATAATAATATTGATTTACACCGTTCTACTACTGGTATTAATACATACAATCCTCGTTCAGGTTCTCACGTGATGGATATAAATGGACCGGTTCGTATTGTGAATGGAGATGTTATTCTCCGATATTCAAATACCTTTGTTGTGAATGATATAATGATTTCAAGAACAGATCCAAATCATATTGCCATGATTGGTGGTCCACAATCGGCTGATTCATACGTTTATACAAGTAATGATAGAGGTAAGACATGGGACAGAGAATTTCTTGCTACATATAGTTCGTTTCGATCATTTTCCTTATTTGTTAAGTATAATATTACTTCAATGATTTCTGAAGAAGGAGCATATAGAAATATAAACCCCGTTGGCATCAATCGGACATTTACACTGCTTGATAACACATATAAATATGTAAGCACATATATGGTTTCGAGTAATATTAATAGTAATTATGGAATATTAGTAGCCAGTACAAGAATCGCCACCAGTGGGGGTGTCTCGCGATTACATTATGCAGTCCAAAACAACACTACCTCGCCAGTTTCAGTCAATTTGTCATTAGATACTGCTTCAGATATGGATGGAATAAACAATACGGTTTTTATTGTAGGAAAAGGGATTCAACAAATCACGTACGTCCCTGAATCCGCACCTACTTCAGTGGCAACCGTAAATACATCAAACGACTACCAAAAGGTATACGCATTGACTACTGATATTGTGGTTGCGAGTGGTAATAATATTATATCATATACAACTAATGGTGGTTCAACTTGGAATGATTCAATCATTATATCAACAAACCCAAGTAATACAAAAAGTATCCATTTGTATGATGCAACATATGGGATTATTGTTTGTGTGAATGGTGTGATATTATATTCGATTGACGGGTTTATTACTTGGAGACAAGTTAATAATGAAATATTTAAAGCATCTGGGTCTCCTTATTTAAACGACACAAGTAAAATAAACAATATTATTATGATTTCTAAAAAAGAATTTCTTATTACAACGGTTGAAACAGAATATTCAGACACAAACAATACAGGCAAATCTAATGTATTATACGGTTATTATCCAAGTATATTTGAAGAACATAACAATATTGTATTAGATATTAGCGGTTCTATCAATACAAGTGGTTCGGTTTATCAGTTTTAACTTCCAGTTTTTCATAACAAATCGTATTTTTCATAACAAATCGTATTTTTCATAACAAATCGTATTTTCATAACAAATCGTGTTTTTCATAACAAATCGTATTTTCATAACAAATCGTGTTTTTCATAACAAATCGTATTTTTCATAACAACTCATGTTTTTCATAACAAATCGTGTTTTTCATAACAAATCGTGTTTGTTATGAAAAATAAATACACATTAAATATATAGAGTATTGTTTCATGAGTGATTCAAATCGTCTCAAACAAAGTTATTTTCGGGGATTTATTGATGTAAGTGGGGATATTTCAATACAAAATAACCAGTCGCTGAAAATATATGACGGTGTTGATATTGAAAATCATCAGTTTAGTATAAATTCGAACGAAATAAGTGTGTTCGATTCGAATAGTGTGTATCAAACGATAACAACAGACAAATTAATACATATAAAAGATTTAAGCGAGAACGTTCAAAACGCTATTACTAGTTTAACAAATAAAACAGAAAATATCAGTCTTACGGATAATAGTATGAATATTAATACAAATGTTGATATCTCTGGTTCTCTCACGACGAATGGTATAGTCTATTTGAATAATGATATCATACCTACAACTGATAGCGTGTTTGATATTGGTTCACCCGAATATAGAATTCGGGATTTATATGTATCAAACAATTCTATTTGGGTTGGAGATGAAAATAAAATAGGCGTTTCATCTGACGGAAACATTCAATTCCAGAAAAGAAATAAAAACGTGGTTCCCTCTATTCTACGAAATCTACCCATTGTAACTAAGGACCACGTTAGGGCTTTTTTTAATATAACTGATATATCAACCCTTAAATTAAACCAATGGTTAAAATACGCCCATTCATTAGATAATACAATTAATGGTATACCCACGTCCGACCTGATAATTCAAGATTTATATAGTAATAATAAGGACGATTTTGACTACGAACAAAGTGTTCGTATTGGAGAACAAGATATTTCATTCAATAGTGATGTTCGGGTAGACATTTGTGGTAATTTATATGCTCAGTATCCAGACAATTCGATTCCTGTATCTGCGATAAATGGCGAACTGGGTGGTAGTTCTCTCAGTGTTTCTACCATGAACGGAGATACGGTGAATAAATCATTTACGAATATTAATTCTATACGATTTGATGAAGACTCGGGATTTGACATTGACGACTTAAGTAATGGTGCTGTGAAAGTAAAAATGAACAGCACATTTAAATACTGGAAGGTTGACGGACAAAACGATATTGTCGCGGAAGGTCTTGATAGCATGACATTCGTAGCAGGTGATAATATTGATATTACAACCTCTCAAACACCGAAATCACTGACATTTAGTGTTGATTTATCTGGGGTAGATGCGTCATTGAATTTGAAAGCAAATATTGCTGATGTTGATGCTTCATTGAATCTAAAATCAGATATTGCTACTGTTAACGCAAACTTGGATTTGAAGGCAGATATTGCTACTGTGGATGCTTCATTGAATCTAAAAGCAGATATTGCTACTGTGGATGCTTCATTGAATCTAAAATCAGATATTGCTTCTGTTGACACATCATTGAATCTAAAAGCAGATATTGCTACTGTGGATGCTTCATTGAATCTAAAATCAGATATTGCTTCTGTTGACACATCATTGAATCTAAAAGCAGATATTGCTTCTGTTGATGCTTCCTTCAACTTGAAAGCAGATGTTTCATATGTTAACAATACAGTTTCGGATTTAGTCAATAGTGCCCCAGACACTTTAAATACATTAAATGAATTGGCAACCGCACTTGGTGAAGATGCCAATTTCTCAACTACTATAACAAATTTGATAGGTTCTAATAAATCGAATACTGATGCTTCCTTGAATCTAAAAGCAGATATTGCTACTGTGGATGCTTCCTTGAATCTAAAAGCAGATATTGCTACTGTTAATGCAAACTTGGATTTGAAGGCAGGTATTGCTACTGTGGATGCTTCCTTGAATCTAAAAGCAGATATTGCTTCTCTTGATGCTTCCTTCAACTTGAAAGCAGATATTGCTTCTCTTGATGCTTCCTTCAACTTGAAAGCAGATATTGCTTCTCTTGATGCTTCCTTCAACTTGAAAGCAGATA
>Ga0209710_1001798_pt1 | contig 15695 bp, 13 predicted proteins | sample ArcticOcean_MG_C_5_FD_187436 | JGI IMG/M metagenome (GOLD analysis project Ga0209710, IMG submission 187436) | Marine microbial communities from western Arctic Ocean - ArcticOcean_MG_CB4_138 (SPAdes) (version 2) | ecosystem: Environmental > Aquatic > Marine > Oceanic | place: Arctic Ocean...
ACATTACTCACATCCCAAGAAACAATATTTCCATTGAAATCTGATTTAAATTTAAAAGCCTCTCGCATAGAAGTCACATTACTCACATCCCAAGTTGGCATTGCACCATATTCACTATCAGAACACATACCATCTAAAGGGTTTGTAAACAAACAATTGTTTATTGCTGTTTGAAAATTAGCATCTGTAATGGGGGTTAATTCATCAGAATTATGACAACCTGCAGCTAATCCTACATCTTCAATAACCCACCCATAGGTGTCTATAATACTTTGCCTTGCAGCTCCTGCTGTACAATATTGTAAAGTAGAATTAGAAAAAGTAACTCCTTGTTGCAATGTTAATGCTGACCAACCTGTAAATAACGCATCGTAATTGGCTACTGAAATCGAAGTTCCATCACCAAAATTAGATAGATTAGTTACATTACTCACATTCCAAGCACCAATGTCTTGATTAAAAGAGGATGCATTATGAAACATATAAAACATATAAGACATATTAGTAACACTACTCACATCCCAAGAACCAATGTCTTTGTTAAATGCGTATGCAGCGACAAACATATAAGACATATCTGTAACACTGCTCACATCCCAACCACCAATGTCTTGATTGAAAGAAATGGCATCCCAAAACATACCCCCCATATTAGTAACACTACTCACATCCCAATTTGAAATATCATCATTGAAAGTAGTTTTATCTTTAAATAAATCTGACATATCAGTTACCTGACTTACATCCCAAGTAGAAATAGCGCCATAGGTAGTTGTTGCTGCAGCCGGGTCGGAAACCCAATCGTTTACTGCTGTTTGAATATTAGCATCTGTAATTGAGGTTTGAGTATATCCAAATATTGAAATGAATACTAGTAAAAAAGTAATTTTCTTCACAATAGTTTTTTTCCAAAAGTAATAAAAAAATAACTATGTACAATAGCCGCATTGCTTTCCAACTTTATCCATAAATGGTTTGTGTATCTAAAGAATAAGACTGATGAAGGAATCCATGCCCTCTAAATTTCAAAATCTTCTGGAGCATTCGTTAAAGGATATGGAGAAAAAAAATAATTATTAGTATCCCGCAGGTCTTTATTATAGCGTTCGTAACCATATATTTTTATAAGTTTCTTTTGAAACATCCATATTAGCTTTCTATGTGCCTCTGTTTCTTCGGGTGTATTTGTTGCTTGTCTATGTATTATTATTTTAGTGCCTTCCTCTTAATGTTGCCAAAAGAAAACATACATGGTCTTGCTTGTCATTACTCCGTTGCTGTTTTTAAAAAACTGTAAATGTGGGTAACCTTTTTTTTCACCTCCACAACAATGCATTCAACTTGCATCCTCAAGAGCGGCTTCTTTTATAAAGCGGCTTAAAATCTTGTTCACTTAAAAGAAAGTCTATTGGTATACAATTACAATTTTAACACGCTGTGTCCTGTAAATTTAAAACACTACACATCAATATACCACTGCAGCAACAGTAGTTTATAGCAAATAACTTATTTACCCCTAAATAGTAATTTCCGGAATTTTAAACATCCTAAAACTTAAATTCAGAACGAAGTATGGCTTTGCATATAAAGTAACTTCTTTATTCTTTTAATTTTTAACACTTTAGAGGTGTTTAAGCTGTTGCGTATTATTTACTTTCAATTAAAATAAAATAGCAGCAACAGCGACTCTTTTTAAACTTAAAGAGGCGTCGCCAAATACCAGAATATTCACTCCTATGTGCAGCTACTTCCTAATATTTATAAAGCTTTCTTTTGTCCGCTCTAAAGTATTTAGAGCATCTAATTCAAGATCTGTAAATATACCGTTCCCGGTATTTGATCTTCATGAGTTTTTCTTTCTCTCTATAAATATTTGCCAATTGTATTCTAAAGAGAATTAAATTAAGATATGTGTCACAGGCGTTCTTAATCTTTCAATTCCTTTTTACCTCCATAAATCTGCTGTGAAAATAGCCGTACCTCAAAAGCAAAAAAACAAGCTCTTAGAAATTAATTAGCCCAAAGATTGTGTCCGCGTTTTAATAAAAAGAACAAATGTATCCTTCGAAATATCATACACTATTATAAACACTCGAAGCTAATAAAAAAAACTTCTTTTAAGCCACATACCTTCCAAAAAAGTACGGATAAAAAAAAGAGAATACCCTTAGATATTCTCTTTTTTTATACTTCCTATAAAAGACTACAGCACTATTTCATCACAAAGTCTTCCATAAATTTTGTTGTGTAATTTCCTGAAATATAATCGGGGTGATCCATCAGTTGCCTGTGGAAAGGAATCGTTGTTTTTACACCCTCTATTACAAATTCATCTAAAGCGCGCTTCATCTTGTTAATCGCTTCTTCTCTAGTTTGCGCAGTAGTAATTAACTTCGCAATCATAGAATCGTAATTTGGTGGAATCATATATCCTGCATATACATGCGTATCAATTCTAATTCCGTGACCTCCTGGTGCATGAAAAGTGGTTATTTTTCCTGGAGCCGGTCTAAAGTTAGCATATGGATCTTCTGCGTTTATTCTACATTCTATGGCGTGCATTTTCGGGTAGTAATTCTTCCCAGAAATTGGAACCCCAGCAGCCACTGCAATTTGTTCTCTAATTAAATCATAATTTACAACCTCCTCTGTAATTGGATGTTCTACTTGAATACGTGTATTCATCTCCATAAAGAAGAAGTTTCGATGCTTGTCTACCAAAAATTCTACCGTTCCTGCACCTTCATATTTTATGTATTTCGCAGCTAAAACAGCAGCATCTCCCATTTTTTCTCTCAACTCATCTGTCATGAATGGAGAAGGGGTTTCTTCTGTTAACTTTTGATGCCGCCTTTGCACAGAACAATCTCTTTCCGATAAATGACATGCATTTCCAAAAGAATCTCCAATAATCTGAATTTCTATATGTCTTGGCTCTTCAATGAGCTTCTCCATATACATATCATCATTCCCAAAAGCCGCTTTTGATTCTTGTCTTGCAGAATCCCAAGCATCTTTTAAGTCCTCTGCTTTCCATACAGCGCGCATTCCTTTACCACCACCACCAGCAGAAGCTTTTAACATGACAGGATATCCAGTTTCTAAAGCAACTTTTTCGCAATCATTGAAGTCTATAATTACGCCTTCACTCCCGGGAACACAAGGCACACCTGCAGCTTTCATGGTTGATTTTGCATTTGCTTTATCCCCCATTTGATCAATCATCTCACCCGTAGCTCCAATAAACTTAATGTGATGCTCATCACATAGTTTAGAAAATTTTGCGTTTTCTGATAAAAACCCATACCCTGGATGAATGGCATCTGCATTTGTAATTTCTGCCGCAGAAATAATATTAGACATCTTTAAGTAAGACTCTGAACTTTGCGGAGGGCCAATACAAACTGCTTCATCTGCAAACCGAACGTGCAAACTTTCTGCATCTGCTGTAGAATAAACAGCCACCGTTTTAATACCCATTTCTCTACAGGTTCTAATAACGCGCAGCGCTATTTCACCTCTATTGGCAATCAATATTTTTTTAAACATACCTATAAAAGATTATGAATTGTGAACTACGCATTTTTAATTTCGTACTTCACAATTATTAAGATGGATCTACCAAAAATAAGGGTTGGTCAAATTCTACTGGAGAAGAATCATCCACTAAAACTTTAACAATTTTACCTGAAACTTCAGATTCTATCTCGTTAAATAATTTCATCGCTTCAATAACACATACCGTATCTCCAATTTTTACCTCTGTACCTACCTCTGCAAAATTAGGTTTGTCAGGAGATGGTTTTCTGTAAAACGTACCTATGATTGGCGACTTGACCGTAATAAATCTTGAATCTTCCACCTCAGAAGTCACTGCTGCAACCGCACCTGGAACCGCAGCAATTGGTGCCGCTGTTTGTGAAACTCCTTGCATTGGTGGAGCTTGAACAATTGTTGTTTCTGTTGTTCCTGAACCTGTTTTGATAGTAATTTTCACATCTTTTATTTCTAACTTTACCTCGCTAGCGCCAGATTTAGCTACAAATTTTATAAGATTTTGAATTTCTTTAATATCCATTTTTCTTATTGTTTAATTGTTATATTTATGAATTATATCCCCATTTTACATAAGCAGCTCCCCATGTGAAACCACCCCCAAATGCAGCAAAAATTAAATTATCTCCTTTTTTTAATTGCGTTTCATAATCTGCAAGTAACAGTGGCAATGTAGCGGACGTAGTATTTCCGTATCTATGAATGTTCATCATTACTTTTTCGGGCGAAACCCCTACTCTTTTTGCAGTTGCCTCTATGATTCTTTTGTTTGCTTGATGCGCAACCAACCATTGTATGTCTGGCTCTGTTAAGTTATTTCGAGACAACATTTTCTCAGCAACATCTGCCATGTTTGAAACGGCATACTTAAAAACAGTCTTTCCTTCTTGATATACAAAGTGTTTCTTATCAGCGACCGTTTCCTTAGTCGTGGGCATAATAGAACCTCCCGCTTCGATTCTTAGAAAGTCTCTTCCAACACCGTCGCTTCTTAGATATTCGTCCTGTACTCCCAACCCTTCATAATTTGGCTCGAATAAAGCGGCTCCTGCACCGTCACCAAAAATAATACACGTTGCTCTGTCTGAATAATCTATGATAGAAGACATTTTATCTGCACCAATTAACAGTACTTTTTTATATCTCCCAGAGGCGATGTAAGCAGCGGCTGTAGACATGCCGTATAGAAAACTAGAACATGCGGCCTGCAAATCGTACCCAAAAGCATTTATAGCGCCAATCTCTGTAGCTACATAAGCAGCCGTAGAGGCTATTGGTAAGTCTGGTGTAGCTGTAGCAACAATTACAAGGTCTATTTCTTTAGGATCTATATTTCCCTTTCTAAGTAAGTCCTCAGAAGCTTTGATGGCCATATAAGAGGTGCCTAACCCCTCTCCTTTTAAGATTCTTCGTTCCTTAATCCCGGTTCTAGAAGTAATCCATTCGTCATTTGTTTCTACATAAGATTCTAACTCCTTATTTGTTAAAACATATTCAGGAACATATTTCCCAACTGCGGATATTGCTGCAGTGATTTTTGTCATAATAGTAGTTTATTATCCCAAGCTTAAGGGATCTCAAAGAAATGAAATTTATTTCAATTTTTGGCCTAAAAGTTATCAAAAACGAAGAAATTTCGCGTAAAAACACAAAAAAACCCTCGAAATCAAGGGTTTTTTGTACGAAATAAAAATTGTTTATACCTCTGCAGTTGCAGATTCTAATACTATTTGGCCTCTGTAATAAAGTTTACCTTCATGCCAGTGTGCTCTGTGATATAAGTGTGCTTCACCCGTTGTTGGATCCGTAGCAATCTGTTGATCAGATGCCTTGTAATGTGTTCTCCTTTTATCTCTTCTTGTTTTGGATATTTTTCTCTTAGGATGTGCCATTTTATGTCTTTTTTTCTGTTATTAAATTCTTTAATTTATCCCACCTTGGGTCTGTTATTTCAACAGTTTTCTCTTCTTCTGTTTCTAATTCTTCTGCCGCATTTAGCTCTTCGGAATTCTCATCATCCAAAATTACGTCTGGATGTATTCTTTTTGTTGGAACTCCTAACACAATCATTTCATAAATAAACTGTGCAACACTAAATTGATATACTTCATGTGGTAGCACTAAAATCTCTTCATTTTCATCGCTATATTCTGGCCCAAACTTCACAACTAAGGGTAAAGTTGTTGTAATCTCTAGGTCAAAATATTCGTTTGTAAGGTCACAAGGAACATGTACAGTTCCTTTTGCCATGAAATTAAGCTCAAACAATGTGCTTTTTTTCACAAATTCTAACGTGACTTTTACAGAAGATTTTTCAAACTCACTGTAGTTATATATCTCAAAGAACGTATTATCAATACTATACTCAAACAAATGCTTTCCCTCTTTTAATCCTACAAACGGTATGTCGAATTGTTTCAAGTCTTTCATTATCAAACATCATTTAAGCGTGCAAAGATATAAAAAATTGTTTTTATACACTCTTTTCTTTTAAAAAAAGAATATTATTTTTAACGCTTTACTAAAAGAGGGTTTTTAGTCAGTTCTTTGTATTCTTTTCTTGTTTTATAAATTTGAATCGCAGCAAACAAAGCTTCTTTAAAGGAAGCAGGATTTGCCGTGTTTTTCCCTGCGATATCAAAACCAGTTCCATGGTCTGGAGAAGTTCTAATTTCACTCAGTCCTGCTGTAAAATTAACACCGTCTCCAAAAGATAAGGCCTTAAAAGGTGCTAATCCTTGGTCATGGTAGGTTGCTAAAACGCCATCAAACTGCTTGTACGTTTCCGAACCAAAAAACCCATCTGCTGCATAGGGGCCAAAAACCAATGTGCCAGTTTCGGCAATGGCAGTAATTGTTGGTTTTATAATTTCATCATCCTCTTTGCCAATTACTCCCTTGTCTCCACAATGCGGATTCAAAGCCAAAACAGCAATCTTCGGTTTCGAAATACCAAAATCAGCTTTCAAAGCGGCATGCATGGTACTTACTTTTTCTGTAATAAGTGCTGGCGTAATAGCCTCAGAAACTTTAGAAATTGGAATGTGTCCTGTAATCAAACCAATTCTTAATTGATCGGTCATTAGAATCATTAAACCATTGCCTTCCAAGTTTGCTTCTAAATATTCTGTATGACCAGGAAAGTTAAAACTTTCTGACTGAATAGTCTCCTTATTAATCGGTGCCGTTAGCAAGACATCTATCGTATTTTCCTTCAAGTGTTTTACTGCTTCCTCTAAAGATTTTGCGGCATACGTACCAGAAAGTTTCGTTGCTTTTCCTAGTGCAACTGCGACCTCTTCTTTCCAAATATTTAAAACATTTATTTTTGAGTGCTGTACTTGGCCTATTTCTGCAATTCCATGCAAAGGCACTTCTATCTCCAGTGCATTTTTGTGGTATGAAATTACTTTTGTCCCGCCAAAGAGCACAGGAGTGCAAAAATCTAACATCCTCTTATCTTCAAATGTTTTCAAAATAACCTCTATTCCTATTCCATTTAAATCTCCAATCGAAATTCCAACAATAATTTTATCAGTTTTATCAGCCATAATTCCTGTAAAGTTCTTAATTTTGTTCTGCTACAAAAGTAACTAAAATTTAAAGAAATGTTTACGGGAATTATTGAAACACTTGGTGAAATTACAAACCTAGTTAAAGAGCAGGAAAATCTTCATATTACAGTGAAAAGTACCATTGCAAATGAGCTAAAAGTTGACCAGAGTGTTGCCCATAATGGCGTTTGTTTAACGGTTGTTAAAATTCAAGATGACACCTATACTGTAACGGCAATAAAAGAAACTTTAAGCAAAACAAATATTGGTCATTTGGTGCTTTCACAACAGGTAAATTTAGAACGTGGTATGAAGCTTGGAGATCGCTTGGACGGTCATATTGTACAAGGTCATGTTGATGAAACGGGTATTTGCACACATATTGAAAATCAAAGTGGAAGTACTGTTTTTAGCTTTACCTATCATTCAGCACAAAATAACATTACCATAGAAAAAGGTTCTATTACCGTAAATGGTGTAAGTTTAACTGTAATTAACTCTACAGACCGCTCTTTTAGCGTAGCCATTATCCCATATACAAAAGCCAACACTTCTTTTAAAAGTTTGGCAGTAAACGATGCCGTCAATTTAGAATTTGATGTGATCGGAAAATATGTGAGCAGATTGACGCAAACTAAATAATGTTCCCTGAAGCCGCGCCTTTCTAATCCGATTTTATCTTTTATAAACTTTCTTTAAGACCACACCTTTTTTGGAATAAATTCGAACGATATATAGCCCAGTAGCAAGATTATGCATTTTTATGGTCTTAAAACCAGCATGCAGTACTTGGATTTTTTTACCTAAAATCGAATATATTTCAACTTTAGAAATCATGCTATCTTTAGAATCAACTGTTAAAATATTTGTTACTGGGTTTGGGTATACGAAGATCTCTAATTCCATGCTATCCTCAAACACTTGCAACACGGATGAGTTTATGATGGTATAGGTTGTAGGCTCTAACGTAGCAAGTGTTCCATTTGAAGGAATTCCTGGAGTTACTACAATAGTTTCATTATCATCTTCAATAGTATCGCCTACTGATGTTATCGTTAAAGCTCCTGAAATCTCACCTGCAACAATTGTAATATTGGGGGCATTTCCTATCAACAAGACACTCTCTTTTGGTACATTTACAAAATCAGTCCCCCGTTGGTCTGCATCTACTCCTATTGCAATGTATAAATTATTCATTTCATCTGCAATTATGGATGCAATGCCCATATGGTAGTCATGCACAGCTGCATCCTGATCATACAATGTTTTATAGAGGTTTACGGCTCCATTCGCCAGCGTATATTCTTTTATTTGTGTATTTCGATCTTGCAAATCCATGCCCGCAGTGGCCACTAATAAATTTCCGCTTGCATTAATTCTAATGGCGCGACTCCCAGCACCAATCCCAAGATCGGACTTCATGGAAGTGGCTTGCGTCCATTTCATAATACTCTGATTTTGGCCAGCAACATATACATTACCATCTAAATCTACCGTTATAGAATTCGGAAAATGAAAATTATCATCTTGAAAAAGAACTCCGGCTGTCGTATTATCCGGAGTTGCCCTCCAAACTTTTGGACTATATCTAGCAATTGTGTATATATTAAGCGCAGCATCCACATGCATACTTATTGCTCCAGAGTCCATACCAAGAGAAACCTCCGCAATAAAAACACCTTGACTATCATATTTTTTTACAATACCCTCGCTACATAACACGTAGATATCTCCCAAAGTATCAATATGAATATCCGTAGGACTTTGCACCCCAGTGATCTGCGTTTCTGCATTGCCTGTAGCCCTCTCTATTTTCTGAATTCTATTATTGCTATAATCAGCGATGTACAAATTACCCTCCGCATCCAATGCCAAACCTTCAGGCTGATTTAATTGATTGGCTGCATCTCCCAAACCATTACCACCATAATATAGATTTGCTTTTCCTTTAGTAGCAAAAGTAAGTGTATAATCTTCACCTACGGTAGCCGTACCTGTCATATTTAATGGAACTGTAGTTGTTTTTGCATGCACTTCACTTAACGTTGCCGTTATAATGGTTACACCACCATCTTCTTGAATTTCAGACCCGTCAAAAACAATACTAACTGCTGGTGCATCATCTGTGTCTAAAATAGTTATGGTAAATTCATTGGACAGTATATTAATGCCATCACTCACTTCCACTGCAATGACATATGTCATTTTCGTTTCAAAATCAGGTAACTCCTTAAAGGATAAGGTCCTATTTTCTAGCATAAAAGCATCCGCATCTACTCCAGAAAGCGTAAAAGATAAAGTAGTCAAATCGTAACCTGGATATAAAACAGCAATATTTCCAACTAGCGCGGTATTTTCAAGTATATCTATAGCGGTATTGTAACGCCCTGTGCTTTCTTCATAAAAGCCTAATTTTACTGGTTTGTATGCATATTGATAAGGCACTTCATCTGCTGTTAGTGTAAAAGGTGTTGAAGCTTCTAAGTCAAACTGGTATCCCGATAAATCTGCAATCATAAGACCTGTATTCCCATTAAAATCGTAATATGTATTTAATCGCATTTGATTTTCTTGCGGTGGTGTTTCGAAAAGAGATTGTATGTCCTCCTGCGCCAAACCAGCGTACTGGGTTGTGTGTGCCCAAAATGTTATGTCATCAATATATCCTTTAAAGGAGGAAGCTGCTCCCTGAAAACCACCGACATACAGGGGTAAAATATTTTCATTATCACTAATAGGAACATACATTGTATTCCCTCCATTTTGAAAAGTTTGTGGTTGGCCATTTATATATGCTCTTAAAATACCAAGTCCAGGACTGTCGTAATGAATTTTCATGAATACATGATACCACGTATTAGGAGGTGCAACTCCGAAATCTGCTCTGTTGTATCCCTCACTCGTAGTAGTGCCATCTCCCGAAAATTGAAAATTTTCTGAGTCTTTGTTATAGGAAATAAGAAAATCACAATCATTTGGAATAAAATTTTGGTACATCGAAAGAATAGAACCACTATCTTCGGGTTTCACCCAAAAACCAATAGTTCTATAATAATTTGTACTGATACTCTGTTGAATTGCCGAATTCTCAAGTGTGAAAAATAAACTACCATCTAAATACACACTTTTATTCGTTTTATAAACAACATCATCTAAAATTACTTTTCGAATCAACCTTATTTTGTGTGCATATTGTTTCCCTTCTCCTCTAGAAGTGCCAGAACCAAAATGAATTTGACGTGCATATTGATTGCTATCGCTATTTTGAAGAGATGTCCAATACCAACCAAGTGATAGGTTTAAAACTTCATTTCCAATATCTCTTTTAAAATAAAATAGCTGCTGAGCTTCCAATAGATTTGGCATGTACCAACCTCTTTTCCCTCCAGTGCTCTTCATGTAAAATGCTGTATTGTACGCATTACATCCGTCTGACATATTTCTAGTATTTACATCACCCGAACCAAAATCATTGGAAGAATCGAAATTTATGTGACAACCCAAATTTCTAGAAACTTCATCCTCTAAACCTGCTTCTAAATAACGCCAGTCATCTTCCCAGTTTCCTTTATCATAGAAAATAACACCTCCAGAAGGACCCAAATCTCCAATTTGATAAACAGCTCCTTGTCCATAAACAGATCCCGTAATAAGGAAGATACCAAAAGTAATTAAAAAATAAAGTTTATAATTTTTCATAAGTCAAATTAATTTTTAATCAAAACTAAACAAAAAGATCATTAAATAATAGGTGTATTTATTTACACCTATTATTTTAAACAAAATACTGTAACTTTATAAAAATTATTTTTCTAAAATGAACGTATTTTTCATATCGCTTTTCATCGCATTCACTGCCTTTAAAAGCTCGTATCAAAACCAACAATTAATACTACCTGAAACCGTTTTTAATTGGTGCTTCGATACAAAAAACAGCACCCTGTATCTATTCAGTAATACTCATGTCTATGAAACGCCTCTTAGTGATTTTTCTAAAATCAAAAAGACAGCACTCAAAACAAGCTCCTACATTTTAAAAAACTTCACCCCTATAAGAGCAAAAAATAAATTTTATTTTGTTAGCAATACGGGGGGTACTGTATTACAAATGGAAAAAGATCAAATTTTCCAGATTGACAACTCTTACGCACATAACTTGCAACATGCTAGTACCATTTTTAACTATAAAAATAAAATTTACAGGTATGGAGGCTATGGTTTTTTTAGCGTTCGCGATTTCCTGTTAGAGTATGATTTCACGACCAATGAATGGGAAACTATATCAACTACCTCTGATATCCGACCCACCGGGAGATTCTCAAATGCCCATTTTTTAGATGAGGACATACTCTATATTGCTGCGGGAACCACTGTAAATAAAAAAAACAGAAATAAGCGAAGAGAACTTCAAGACCTCTGGGCCTTTTCATTTTTAAACAAAACTTGGACTAAAAAGGGGGACTCGCAATATCTGAGGCAATATAACAACAATAGCTTTCTTTTAGATGCTCAATTAACCACCTTATACAATCAGAAAATATACACCTTAAATGTACCCAAACAAGAAATTAATGAATACCAAATTAATAACACCTCTTCCCGTTTAAACCCTAAATTTCGGCCCTTCTCATTTAAAAACTCCTTGTATTTCGTAATCACAAGGAGTACGAAAGAACGGCTACTGATCTCTAGAACAAAAGAAGAGTTCTTAGGGCAACCCTTAGCCAACATAGCTTTAAAAAAGAAAATAAACTATATTTTCTGGGGGCCACTTTTAGCACTCTTTATAATCATTATATATATACTACAAATAAAAATATCCAAATACAAAAACAATCTGTTTCTGAATGAAAAGAGAATCAAATTTAGAAATAAAGTTGTTGAACTTACGCCTAACGAATACAACATCCTAAAACTATTTGTGCAGTCTCCTTTGGGGGTAGAAAACAACATCATACAAGAGCGTATCAATCAGCCTCAATATGACAGATCGCACAGTGTACGACTGAAAAATAATTTGATAGAAAGTCTAAATACAAAATTTCAAATTATTTTTGAAAAGTTCGACACAAAATTTATTCATAAAGAAGCGAGTAGTTTTGATAAACGATTCAAAAAATACAGACTTAAATTAGGTTCTATTTCATTAATAGCAGAGGAATCGTAGTTTGTGTATTCGTAAAGTCAAATATGCACTGTCTTTAAATATTTTTCTACAGCTATTGAATCATCTTACCCAAGAAAATTAATTTTATTATTTAAAAAATCGAAAAAAGCTGATTTCTAACAAGCCTAATTAAGTTGCTTTAATTCTTTACAAATAATTGTTACCTATACCAAAGCGTGCATTCGTTTTAAATAAATAGTAATAAATTTTACAAACTTCTAACAGTGAAAAAGGGAAAGAATTTACTTAAGATTAAAAACAATCTTGAAAGGAGTAAATCTTGAATCTGCTACGTATTTTACCGGTTTGATTCCACTTGGTGCCTCTTGTTTAGCAATTAATATTTGTAGGTTTACCGCTAACAAAAAATACAAATAATGAAAAATTTAATTTACTTAGTACTGTTTGTAAGTACGATTGCACATTCTCAAAACGCCTTTAAAGAGTTTCAATTTGAAGCTAAAAGAGGCACTGAAACCGCAATTTTGGCGTTAACAGACGAAATGTGGGGCAATGCGGAATTCAAATCAGGAGGAATTAATATTGAGTCCTTTGACATTGGTAATATGAAGTCTACGCACAGAATTGTAATTTATGGAGATCCTGCAAATTGGGGAAGAAAAGATTCCATTTCTAACAAAGACAAATGGATGGTCTTTAAAGAAAGAATGAACAATCATATTGAAGCATGGACACATAGTTCTTCTGGAAATATCCTAAGCTGGGCTGGTGATAATGAAGAACACACGTATGTTCAGATTTATGAATTTAAAACAAGTGACCCAACTGCTTTTAAAGTAGCACATGATGAAATTGTGACAGAAATGTCTGCGTATACAGATGGAGAATTTGGTTTTGGAACCTACGAAATAGGAGGATTTCAAGGCGCTACTCACTGGGTAGCAGTCACTGCAAAAAGCTGGAGTGATTTAATTTTAACACAAAGAGCGATGAAGAAAATCACAAAACCTTGGAAAACATATTATAAAAATAGAGGCAATGTGGAGTTTATTAGAAATTATACTGCTGAAAATGTGAAACACTATTAATACTGATGAATAAAAAAAGCGCCCTTTAAGGGCGCTTTTTTTTTATCCAAAATAATACAGCACGGCGCTAAACAACTATAATGATGTACATCACTTTTTTCTTTAACACATTCTAAACATCCGTGCAATTAAGTCCTAGTTTGTAGGCGTCTTTTTGATTCAAGTTTTAGGAGAGATCACAATGGAACTTGAGACAAAGAGCGATATATTATAACTCCTTAGGAACTGAAATTTCAGGCATTGTGTGAGCAAAATATTAAAGAAGTCTTGCCGCTTTGATTGCTTGGTCTCTAAATAATTTGAATCAAACAAAGAACTTAAATACGCACAAACGAACTATTATCAGTAAATTTTAATACCCCTAAATACCACCACCAAGAATCAAATAAAGCCACCACCAAGAATCAAATAAAGAAGGATAAGTCCAAGAGGTATTGCAACAACAGACCCAACAACTAATCCAGTAGTTTTTAAGAATGAAAATTCTCTAACTTTCACATCATAAATTTCGTCTTTAGAGACTGTTCCTAGACCCCCTTTGGTATCTAAAATCATTGTTTTTTCATTTTTAGAAACTAAACGCCCTTTAAAACTTGTTTTATTAACCATTAAAACCAACAGTTTTTGTTTTTTTTCGATTTCAATATTTTGGTAACCTATGGATTTGTAACCTATGGATTTGTAACTAAAACAACTTTGAAGTAAAATGGTAAATGAGACCAATAAGAAAAGTTTTTTCATAATGCGTTTTTAAAAATTTGTTACAGTTACGGCCTGTGATTTTTATTCTAAAATTCTATTTTATTTTTTTGAACAGCAAGCACAAGTACTACACTAAATGAAAGACCTATACCCGGGTTAAATACAAATATAGATGGTTGCCAAGTACTACATGTTGGATTTACAGCATGGTCTGAGTGCGCACAAAACTATCGTTTTATCATTAGATAGCCTATTTTTTATAGGCATTTGAAGGAGATAAAAATATCGTGTGTCTAAAGATTAGTTTTTAGTAAATACCCGTACTTCCGAACCCTCAATGGAAGTTAAAGTTTCTCCATCTAAAACAACAGAAACTGTTGTGTCAGAAATAGCAAAAGTTATGTAATAGGTTGAGGAACTGCCTTCTTGACTCCAAGTCATATCAATAGTCATAGATTCCCCGCAAAACTCAGAGGTTGATTCATCAGAATAATATTGCATAAAATTCCCTGTATTTGTTTGCAGTACTGTCATATTTGATTCTAAATCACAGCTGTTGTGAATAGGGGTGCCGCTTTCTAAAATTGAAGTTAATTGCCAATTACCAACAATAGAGGTGTTCGAAAAATCATTATTAGCGTCATCGCTACTGCTGCAGGCAAAGATTAAAAAAGTGGAAAGAAAGAGTAGTTTTTTCATAATATATTTTTTTTAATGAAATTTCCGGAAATAGGTTTCCGTATAGCTTTTAATTTAGAACAAATAAAGCTTAATAAACAGTATGAATTTGTAAACAAGATTGCATTAAAGGAGTAAAAAAGAAATATGAGATATAAAGGTATTGAAATAAAGGGTTTTTGTTTGCGGCAGTGGTTCCAGGTTCCCGGCAGATGGTGTGGTTCCTTACCCAAAATTCCTAAGCACTGAATTTTAGGTTAAAGGAAATATTACTGTGTTTACTTTGCAAGCAAAGTGACATTTTAACCAAGCTACAAAAAAGTATGGGGTATTCTTCTATCGATTTAAGCGTAACACGTAAGAGGTTTAGCACTCCCTGAATTAAAGGAAAAGATATGCCTATCTTTTAATTGATAATTTTTACAATTGCCAACAGCGATGCTAAAACAAGAATAACTAACCAGTACTTTTTAAACATTGAATTGGTCCATTTATTTGCCCCCCATATCTGTTTTATTTATATATTATACTCCAATATAAGAATAGTAATAAAAACGACAGAACCAAGCTACAGAAACTATGGCATCCCGCTGTCAATGCAAATTTAACCTGTTTAAGTGGGCTTGAGGTAGCTGAATTCATGGAAGAAAAAATGCCGATAGTTTAGTCGCTGTTAGCCTTCTTGTTATAAGGAAATATTTTATAACTAAGCATTGCCCCACCTCTATATATCAAAACTTCTCCACTACCATTAAATGGTCTATTATTCTCTAAAGGAACATCCACTCTTACCTTTCCTAGGTACCCTTTGTAATTAGACAATGCATATCCCCCACCCATAAATAATTCTAGAGAAAAACGCTTGTTAATACGTTTTTTATAACCAACAGTCAATCCGTGAAAAACGGAACGTCCCGAGCGATAAGAACCATCTGGGTCCTCTGAAGTTGAATATCTTGGATGAATTATAAGATTATAAGGTTTTTGAAA
>Ga0209710_1001799_pt1 | contig 15685 bp, 10 predicted proteins | sample ArcticOcean_MG_C_5_FD_187436 | JGI IMG/M metagenome (GOLD analysis project Ga0209710, IMG submission 187436) | Marine microbial communities from western Arctic Ocean - ArcticOcean_MG_CB4_138 (SPAdes) (version 2) | ecosystem: Environmental > Aquatic > Marine > Oceanic | place: Arctic Ocean...
GACAATGCGAATATTACGCGCAACATTGGCAAGAGCCTACTCTTCGACGCGAATGACGTGTCCACCTTCTGTGGAGGTCATCCAAAATTGTAGTCAACACATGAGCAACTCGAACGCAATATAAAAATATTAGAACTTTTCATAACTTGTAGAGTAATCCATTCCAATCGAGCATCTGAAATATGTATCCAGCGTGACACATTTGACACGTTTGTAATTCTCACACTGTTGTCCATAAACACCAAAATATATTGTTGTCTCTGGTGTTGTCTCTGCACTAAATTTGTTCCGACAACCATTCAAACCCGGTTCGGAGTCTTGTATTTTTGATGGCGCAACAGGGCAGAATATGCCAGGGCGAACTGTGGATCAAATCCAATCCCAATGTCTGAACCAGACTATCTTTGTCGACTGCTTGTGGCAAATCCTGTTTATTGGCCAATATCAAAAAAGGTTTCCCCACCAATTCTTTGTTGGCAACCAACGCATGCAACTCGTCGCGAGCCTGCTCCAATCGGTCGACATCGTTTGAATCCACCACAAACGCAATGCCACATGCTTGTTCAAAATAGTGTGGCCACAATTCTCGGATTTTGGATTGACCACCAATGTCCCACATTTTGATAGAGACATTGCCCATTTTTATCTCCTCCAAGTTAAATCCTATTGTCGGTACCGTATATTCTACCGGATGTTCCAATTTCAATGCGTAGAGTACTGCTGTTTTGCCGGCGTTGTCCAGGCCCAATATCAAAATGCAAGTGTCTCGTTTAAAAGAGTTCCACAGTTGTTCCAATTTGGCAAACAGTTGGCCCATATAAGTAATTGGATTCGCGGTTAAATACTACCATATGAAAATGTAAAAAGTGTTTTGTCGTTCACCGACAATAAAAATGCAGTATATAAGACCCATATTTTGACTAAAATGTCGTACGAAGATACAACTAATCTCAGCTCTGTCGGTAGTGGAAGTCCCAACCATGCGTTGCAGCCTTTTTTTGGCTCTGTCGACCCCCAATATCAAAAAATGTTGGCGGAAGACAAATTTGCTCACGAAACTTTTAATTTACCGAAAGCATATGCTGGCAAAAACAAGCATTTGGAAACAGTCCTTGATTACCTCATCACCGAAGAAGATGCTTGGTACACCTCTGCGGTTTTGCCCTGGGTCTTGACGGAGGATTTGTCGGTCAAGTGGGACATTTTCCGATTCAATAAAACGTTGATGGATTTAGAACCACATCAAGGTGTGCCTCGATACGTGACTGCCGAACGCGAATCTCGTTCCGACCGTTTGGTCCGACGTGGTTTAGCTTTCATCATTGAACACGGTTTTTACAAAACGGACCAGGGTCGCCAACACTACTTGATGAATTTGCGTCAAATCGTCGACTCTGTCAACGAGACTGCCTACCACGGTGTCATTCATGCGTTGCTCTCGTCCAAAAACCACTACAAAGAATGGGACCGACAGCATGGCTCCACTGTCACTCGACCAGGTCAATTGTTGCGTCAGCAACGTCGTCGCTGGGCACTTGTTCAAAAACAGGAGCGTGGCCTCTATTTGCTCGACGCTGAACTCAAGGATCAAATGAAGTACGAAGGAGTCCGACCGGATGTCTGGATTCTTCCCAGCAAGATGTCCATCTACGTGACGATGGTACCGTCGGCCGAAGTAGAATTCTACCGCAAAGGTGCCGGCGCTGCCGCCAACCTCGAAAAAGGCCCAGGCAATTTGCTCACTTTTCGTGGCAGTAAAGTCTTTGAGACCAGACCCTTTGACATTGACTTTATTGGTGAACCCCGTGACTTGCTGGTCCGCGAACGACAAATTGGTGAATTCTTTGTTTTTCCAACGCAAGCCAGTGTTGGAAACGGAAATCCCAGAGATATCTACATCTACTCTATGGATTCCGACAACTTTGAAATAATGTCGTTTCAAGAGTGTAAAGACATTGCAATCAAAAATGCCGCTGCATGTGACCCACCTGTAAATACAACAGGAGAAGGCACTGTTTTGTTATTGCGCCCATTTCAAACCTACAACATGGCCTCCGCCATCTTGATGAAAGGTGGATTGGACACTGGATTTACCGCGCACGGCCATCATGACTTCATGTTGACCGATGATGTCATTCACAAAGTGCACATTGGTCACTACACTTTTTACCACAAATCGGTAGTCAAACAGCCCAAAAACATCATTTTGGCGGAAGACATTTTTGCACAGTCTTACGTGTCGGGCGAAGGAACCAGTCTTTTTCAAGGAGAAGGCGACGATCACTCCTTTTCTTCCGAAATTGCCAACGACTCTTTCACATGCGACCTTGTTCCAATCTGGATTCCAGGAGCTGGTAAACCCAAAATCCAAAACCCCCTCGACATCAGTGGGTTTTACTCCAACCAAGTGCTCAACATGGGAAACACCACCATCTCGACTTCCGACGAGCACTACCCGAACGCTGACAAATATTCCACTGCCTTGGGATTTGACCGCCTGCAAAATTACGGCAACCCCGATAACTTTTTGGCACCCGTTCGCCATCTCAACACCATCTGTTTCCAAGGCCATCAGTTGACGTACAACGATAAAAAGGAAGGTTTTACGACCATTACCATGAACACCGGACACTGGGGGCCCAACGTTTACCCCGGTTGTCGCGCAGTCCGCAATGGAGAAAACGCATTCCTGAAAGACATGGAATACGAGAAATACAGAGTTGGTGGCCAACTCAGCTAGATCTATTTAACAACTAACTATAAATTATATTAACTAATTATATGCCTGTATAATCTGCTTTAGCATGCATGAACCCAAAGTACATATAAAAGGTACAGATTGTTTCTCCATAACATGAGTCTTCTGCCCATCATTAAAATCTGCAAACATAAAAAAGTACAACGATTGTTTTCACAAAGAAACGTTCCCAAACATTCCCCCATCTTCAAACTGTTGACCCATGTCGACCAAGACTATCTGGGTAAATACATGGGGAGGTCCACCACACCCAACTGCACTGTACACGACTCAGTTGTCATGGCCACCTTTGACATTCAAACAGGAGACGAGCTGACACTAACAAACATTCCTCTAAACCTGACCCAATATTTAGACAGTCTGTAATTATTGGATTGCTTTTATTCCATATTTAAATTGATTTCTACAACCCGAAATAATGTTACTTTTATTGCTGATAGCCAGCACTTGTGCGGAAACCATCTACACGGTTCGTACGGGTGGTACCTGTGAAACACCAAGTTTGCCAATTACTGACAAAACACTCTGCGAAACACAGGCAACTGTTCAACATTGGCCCGGTAGAGTGACAGTGGTCAGCTCCTCCAAAAACCTGCCCCAAGGCTGTGTTTTTCGCACCCAAACACAAGATGTACGACTCTATGCTACTGACACAACCACCGAATGTTCCAACGAGTTGCAATGTTTGTGCCAAACCAACGCACCTCTCTGCCAGATTGGTACCAATCGTCAGTCCTGCATCTGCCAATCGGTCCTGTGTACCTCGTCCACTGGACTGGTATGTTCCAACGACGCGACATGTACACATGCGCCCACTTGTTCGGACGGCAGTAACGAAAACGTGTGTAAATGCGGTGCCACCGACTGTACACCGCTGTCAGGTTTGGTTTGTACGGACAACACCTGTGTTCATGCCGAAACATGTCCCAATGCCGACGGGTCTGTACCATTTGCCGATTTGTGCCAATGTGGCGCCATCGATTGTCCAACAACACAGGGTCGGTTTTGTCACCAACAACAAAACACTTGCATACATGGATGCTCCTCTGGCAAATGGGTCAACAATTTAGTATGTACACCGTGCACCACTCCTGGCTATTATTGTCCAAGTGGTGGCACGCTGGCAGAAACACAATACCCATGCCCAGCTGGTCGATTCTCACTGGTGTCGGGCATCGGCGACGTTTCACAGTGTCAAAATTGCGCACCCGGTCTCTACTCGTCAGAAGAAGCACGAGCTTTGCCATGCACAGACTCTTGTTCACAAGGCAGATATTCCTCTGAAACTGCTTTGGTGTCCAACGAAAAATGTTTAGGGCGCTGCGCAGCTGGTCGGTACTCCTCGGAGCTCGGTCGGACATCCGAGTGCAACAGTGTTTGCCCTGCCGGAAGATACTCCAACGAAGAGGGCCTTACGACAGTCGACGACTGCAATCAGTGTTCAAAAGGAAGATACTCGGCTGAAACAGGCCAGACAACCGATTGTCGGTTTCAGTGCCCACTCGGTTCGTTCTCGGACAATGTTGGCATTGTATCCATTACACAGTGCAAAATTTGCAGTGCCAACAAATACCAAGACGAACAAGGCATGACACAGTGCAAAGGATGTCCCAATGAGCGAACAATCAAAGACACCACTACCACTTACAAACACGACAGTATTGACGACTGTGTAGAAGATGTACCAGACTGTCTGGCTACGCAATACATTCTTAACAACAAATGCCAATCTTGTCAACCCTCTTTCGAATGTGACGGCACATCAATGACGGACTGCAAACCAGGGTATTTTTGTACCGGGGACGGCTTAGCACAACCATGTCCCACAGGCAAATATGGAGAAGATTCCGGTAACTCTGAAAAAGGGTGCAAATTATGCAACGAAGGTTCTTACCAAAATGTAGTGGGTCAAACATGGTGCTCCAGAGGATGTCCACGAGGCTATTTTGGAAATGTACCAGGAGCGTCATCCCTGACAGACGCCTGCCAAAAATGCCCCTTCGGTCATATGTGCCCAGCACTATTTATGAACAGACCCGTACAATGTCCCATAGGTCACTATCAATCGCACACGGCGGCGGAAGTATGTGACATTTGTCCCGTCAATACATATGCCAACAAAATGGCAACTACCAGCTGTACCGACTGTGGCAAAAACAAAGACGGTGAACCGTTAAAAACATCAGGCATGGGCGCCAATAACTTTGCTCAATGTGCTCTGCAGCCAATGGCCTGCAGACCAGGCAGGTTTCCCAACACAAATAACATTTGTGCCACATGCAGACCAGGTCTGTTTGGAAATGCCAAAGGGACCACCTGTCACTTATGTCCCACTGGGTTTTATCAACCATTGTACGGTCAAACAAATTGCTCCAAATGTACATCCATCCGCTGCAAAAAATTGCCAGGTTGTGCAGAAAACTCGGACACTCCACCACAAGTGTGGTCAACAAACGCAACCACTCAATACTTGGACGCGCAACAAGACTCTGCACAAACATTTGCCATTATTATATACACAGCACTCTTGGGAACAATTGTACTCATTGTCATGACACATCGATTGTGCCCACAATGTTTTCGCCATGCTGACATCATGTTTTCAGGAGACCACGTCATTGAAGATACACATGCTAAACGTGTCATAAACACAAGATTGGGAGCTGCCATGACCCTTGCTCTACCATTTGTCGTTGCAGGAATCAGTGTCTTTGTCTTTACATCCAACAACACCATTCAGCAAACTGGATTGGTTCCCCTTGTACATCAGGGACAGTACAATTTTCAAAACATTGACATTGAATTTAAAACAGAGGCCGCCACCTCCAATCCCAATTGCACCCTTATCTCCGTCAATACTGTTTTGGACTGCACACACACCAGCATGCTCGAACATGATTTTGTCTGTGCAGTAACCATTGTCTGTAACATTTTGTCACCCTTTGTAGCTACTAACATTGTGTCAATCACTGTTCCAAACACAATGCATCGCAGCATTGTCTCCATTGTTCCGTCTGAATGGAACTACACCCAAATCAACGTCAGTCAAGTCCTGAATCCATCAGAGGGACTGGGTGGAATATCCATCGTGAACGTTGGCGTCTTTCGGAGTTTATTCTCTGAACACTTTGTCGAACACTACGGATTGCAAATTGTCCCCCACAAAGTCATCCTGGAAGAAACCTCGGAAGCCATCCACAATCATCAAATTGATGTACAATTCAATGTGGACGAAAACATGTTTGTGCACACTGTTTCCACCAAATTAGGAATCATCACAAGACTTGGGACTGTGCTAACCCTCACCATTTCAGCACTATCTATTTTGAGAGTTTCAAAATTGTGCTTGGGCTCCGCCATCGACAAATGCTTCACAAAAATGTATCAGACGCCCCCAAATGATGTTAAAACACGAAACACAATCCTGATGGAAATGAAAGAAATGGAAATGAGAGAAACAATACCAACAGACCTACAAATATGCAACAATATCCTTCTACAAGAAGAGAACCGAGAACCAGTAGTGTATACCGATACAGAATCGGGGTGCAAATATATGCACAACCCCCTGACACGAAAAAGTGTGTGGGTCACAGAAGAAAAAAAAGAAACTAATGTACTATAAAAAGAGTTCGGTCTTGTCAAAATGAGTTCACGGCCACTCTTGAATTTGCGACCACCCTCGCCAATCAACTACAAAATACCTACCCAACCAAAAAAAACATATTATTTTAACATTGTCTCGCTACTACTGCATCTGACATCAATCTCTTTCATTGTATACTTGATGGCCAAGACACCACAACACAGAATAGAACAAGTGTCAGTCAGACAAGGACAAATGTCAGTGAGTTCAATTGTAAATGATGAAATCATAACATTTGACAATGCCACAAATACTTTGACAATTTGGGCAATGTCCGTTATTATAAAACCTGCGGCAAACCAGCATGGACGCAGACTTATCGCCACACCTGCGTCAACGCTGTCTGTCGTCGGAACGATTAAAACGTCACACATTGACACCACCGACATATCTGTCCAAGAATTGCCACCAGCAGGACCGGCAGGACCGGCAGGAGCTCAAGGTCCGCCCGGCATCAACGGAACAGCCGGCACCAACGGACAAGATGGTTCGCCAGGAGCTCAAGGTCCGCCCGGTATCAACGGAACAGCCGGTATCAACGGACAAGATGGTTCGCCAGGAGCTCAAGGTCCGCCCGGAGCTCAAGGTCCGCCAGGTATCAACGGAACAGCCGGCACCAACGGGACCGGGGCAGAGTATTTGATTTTCAGAAACAACGAGCTTCAAATCAATGTATCCAAGGTGAATATTGCAGGCAACCTGCATGTAGATGGAGATTTCTCTCGTGATGGCGATGAGATATTCATATAAATCTTTCCGATCTGCAACAACATAGTTGTATATAGTAGAATGAAAAGTTTCCCGTTTGTAGTTGACCAGTTAGTCAGCGAGTTTTTGTGTACTACCTCCTTTGTAGCATTGCGTTCAATATGTACAGTGCATTACAGAGACCAAGTGTCTTGGTCATTGCGTTCGTCATCTCTCCCTGTCAAAGTCGCGACGTTAAATATGCGTGAAAGGTTGGCGTTAAATTATCTGTTGTCGTGGGCTACCCAGTTTAAAGAAGAGGCGGGGTCTGCTTTGTGGTACAAGCGCGTGGTCGGATGGTTGGAGTACAATGCGTCGATACGAATAATGCATAGATTTTTTATGAATCAAATGAACCAACACCTGAACAACATCGATTTATCAGAGTTGTCACAGCGTCGCAAGTTTTTATGGCAACGTTTGTGGCATCGTCATCCGCGACTATATAAGAGGAACAGGTTGTCACCAGATGAACCACCCGCAAAGCGCAGAAAGTGCGACGGTTGGTTTCAAAATAACCGAGTTGCACAGCTATGTTGCTGACAACGTTTTTGCTGTATTTTTCATGTCGGTTCCAACACAACCGCCAATGTTGACGATTACAAAGGCCACTGATACTGTGCATCGTTTGCAGTTATTGGAAAACGATTCGGAACTTGCATTAATTTGTCAAATGTTTTGCACTCGTTTAAACGATGACAAAAAACAAGTCAGTCAATATTTGGGGTCGTTTGCGGTAGACATGTCTCAATGCCGACCTCAGTCATATACGTTCACAGTGCGTGACGCGTCCAAAAGACCAGTATTAAACACTGGTCAAATATCTACGGAGTTTATCCATGCGTTGTTTGCACCTTCCGAGAGCCAGTTGAACGTGCATGCCGTGCAAGGAGAAGCACCGCACTTACTTGCAAATGCAAGTGAAGCAAATCTGACTTGGATACAAGGATTTGGAAAAAACGGACTGCCTGGCATTGTTGATGGGTTGAAAATGGTCCATTCCCCCTACTACACTAACCATTTGGGTACAACAATGCCTTCTGGTGCATTCTGTATGATTCCTACCCGTTGCCATAAAGAGGCTGCATTGATTTCACACCGGGAACGGTTACAAATTGCACTGGCTCGGAATGTCATGTCGGAACATGATTTTATGGACATTGTTGCAAACATGTTGTTGTCGGGTACAGTCAAATCACGCCATATACGATGTCTGGTAGTCATTGCAGATGCGGTAACGATGCATGCCCAGATGGACATTAATTATACACCCGATGTACAACTCACACCAACACCGGTCGGAACAGAGCGCTGGGAAATTCCACGAGAACCCACTGCTGATGGTCACACTTCTTTTACGGGCGACTGTGAAGATTTCGCACGAGAAGTCTATCAACAGTGCAAAGAAATTTTAGAATGGGTACGACCAGCCACTACTGACATATTATCTACCATGTCGGCGGTGTTGCATTTGTATGTCCCTACCATAGAACAGGGCGCTGTTGATTCCAATGCCCATAGCAAGTACATTACATACGATGCTCCCTACCGCAACCACATTTGGGCAGCTTTGCACCCGCGCGATGCTTGGCGCACAAAGTTATTGGCGCACGACTGTTCGATGGCCAAGCTGTACAAAAAATGGCCAATGGTAGAGTGTGAACCCAAACTGCCAATACTGCATTTGGAAGGTACAGGACAAGTGTATCCGGTTGTCACAACCGTTAAACCGGGATACATTGTCAAAATGCACCGTTTTATTCAGCAGTTGGACTGTCCACAATTGGTAACGGCTTCGACCCCAGACATGTCGTTGCAATGCGACAAATCTTCGTCTTTCTACAAATATGCAATTGCGTGCATGACCGACATCTTTGCTGAACAAGGGTTTCTAGATTTTACATATATCACAGACAACAAGTACGGTTGTCCCATTTATGATTGGGCACGAGGAAAATATAAATTTGTACCATCCACAAAACATTCGGACAAAACCATGTCAATTATAAAACACATGATTAAATTAGAAAGGCCCATATTTCCAATCACCGAAACGTCCACAATTCAAAAAAAACCAAAAATGGACAACGGATACCATGTACGGTTTGGCAAAAAAACTCCCTTTGACAATATTCCAACAAATGCTTCAGTTGGAGAATATGTAGTAGGCGATAAAAAATGGTATGAAATTTATTTTCACATTGCTCGGAATCTACAAGAAACAGATTAATTTATTGATTTTACTTTGTAAATATAATTATACCCAATGGACAAATAAACTGTTGTTTGTCAAACCAAAACACCACTTCGCGATTTGCAACCGGAAATTCACCATTTTCATCGTCGATTTCATCCTCTAAAAAAGTACCACCACAAATGCCCTTGGAGGTAGCAGTTCCCCGAATACCACTACCTGCTTTAATTATATCACCGGTTGCATCGTACGTATACTCGGACGGTACCACTGCCCCGACACAGACCAACATAGCGCCAAAATTGTTACAATCATATTTCATGTAGGTCAGATTTGATATCGCCTTGCCCATGCAGTAGTCGGCGTAAGGATACACAGACATGTAAGAACCGGTACCACACATTGCACCATTTGCCGCACTCAGATTTTGAAAACCAGTGGCAGAGATGCCAGCTACTCCTTCCATGGTGCCGGAATGAAATAAAACAGAACACTTTAATTCCTTTTTAAACGATTTTTCTTGATTTTTCACAATGTTCATAAAATGTGCAAAACGCAACTTGGCACTGTCAAACGAGTAATAGTCCACTATATCTTTATTTACTGAAAGTTTAGGCAAAGGTCTCCATTTGAAATATTTCAGTAGGTCGTCGGAAGAAGAATAGTCAGCAGGAGGAAGACCATGAAGCACAGGATTATTGTTGTAACAGTCTTCGCCAAGCCAGTGTCCACCTAGTCCATGGTAACCCAATTGTGTGGGCCAATTGTCACTGTGTCGATGGAATTCAGACCGACGCGTGACGTTAGAAATTACTCTGCGTGCTACCATAGGCTTGGCCGTGTGCACTACTGGGGGGAGAGGCAAGGCCGAATTGTCCACAATGCGAATGTCGCGTTCAAAGTCAGTGGCGGTGTTTTTTTGTTTCATGGTCTTGAAATTATACATATATTTAGGCGGGGTAGGATGGTTGCCCTGAGTAGCGGACACTGTTTTCTCAAATATCGTTTTACCCATGAGAAATTGTTTGGTCATCTCGACATGCTGGTCCGAATTCATATTGGCCCATTCAATAGACCCGTGACTCGCATTATTGTCATACTGCCAGTGGAAATCACTCAATGTCTTTTGCTTCAACGGTCTCGATTCGGAAGCATAAGCAATAATCATTTTTTGTCCAGCTGAAAAATCAGACCAGCCAAACTGAGGTGGGAGGATTTGCTTATGAATATGTGGATATGTATCGGACAAACTGCCAACGGAAAGTATCTTCTCTGGTATTCCACGTTTGTTAACATACTCTAAAACCCAGTTTGTCGCAACATAGACTCTGTAATTCAAATTCTCATGCCTCCACCATCTGTATCCATTTTTCATGCTTGGCATCAAATTATATCTACCGGCAAATGGAGACATACCACTACCTTTGCGAGGGGAAGATGTTGACAATATCCACAACGAACTCTCGTTTATTTTAACAACTGACATCATTATTTGAGCCATAATATTATTGACATCAATAGTGGCAAGACCGTAATCAGATAATATTTTCACGTAATCTGCTGCGGTTTTTTTTTCATCTATATTCAACGGTACTAGTCGGAGACACTTTTGCAATTTAACCAACGATGCAACACGAGAGGGGAGCACTCCGGTTACTGCTGTACTGCTGCTACTGCTGCTACTACTGCTGCTGCTACTACTGCTGCTACTGCTGCTGCTGCTACTACTGCTGCTGCTGCTGGGCCTGGGCCTTTTGTCAAGGATTGTGCTAATATTGGCATTTGTAATGTCCCCATTTCTTATCCTATTCACCAAATACGGCGTCAAGTTCACCGGTCCCGCTTTGGCCAGCTGAGAAAGATAAACCAGTGCTTCTCTACGAGTTGGTGCATCGTTAAACTTAAATCGTGAACGTGGTAACTGTCTCCCCAATAGTTCATACTGTTTTTTTGTAAATGTTGACCTCTTCTTCCCTGGGGGTTTGCTGCTGCTGCTGGCACTGCTGCTGGAACTGCTGCTGGAACTGCTGCTGCTGGAACTGCTGCTGCGTTTGCTGCTGCTGCTGCTGGCACTGCTGGCACTGTTGCTGCTGGGGTCTGGCGAATGTGGAGGGTAAGTGGGCGAATGTGGACTGTGAGGAGTATAAGCGGGCGAATATGGAGTATAGGCGGGTGAATGTGGTGTATAGATGGACGGACTGTGAGGAGGTGAATGTGGACGATTTTTGGACGGGGTTCCCTGTGGAGTTCCAATGGAAATAGAGATGCGACCACTGCTGTTGGTGGGTGTCCTTTTGTTAAGGGCGGTTTTGATATTGGCAATTGTAATTTGTGGGAACGAGGATTGGGCCAGTATTTGCTGCAATTTAGGGTCGTTCAGGTGTTCCAACGCTGCTCTACATGTTTTGATACCTCTGCCTGGAAAGCGTGAACGAGGCAACAAGCTGGCCAATAGTTCGTACTGTTTGTTGGTCAATTTTGACCCCTTCTTTTTGGCCGACGACGGAGCCACTGGAGCTGGAGAAACAGGAGAAGCGGGCCGTTGCTTTTTGGCCGACGATGGAGCCACTGGAGCGGGAGAAGTGGGTGGTCTTTTGGGTTCTGCAGATAAGAATCCTTTTTGGAAATGGTGAAACATTATGTTGGCCATATGGTAGTATTTATACTACCATTATACAAAAACTACAAATGTCTTATCAAATCATTGATGATTGTCAAATGTTTCCAACAATGGACCTGGCACAATTATCAATTCATGATGAACGCCAACTGTCCGCCGAAATGCAACAATATTTGTCTGACAGTCCTGATAAAATGAGGACAACAGGCACTTGGCTGTGGCAAGCACCCAACAAAATTAAAAGATTAGCCAGTGAACCTGGTTTTTTAATGGCATGCAAATACATGGGGATGGGTCATTACAATTACTTGATTTGGAACCACAGTACAAACAAATGGTACACAACAACCCTGGGTGGTGCCAACAGACCAGATGCCGAAAGTGCTTACATGGGATGGACATCCCAACAACAAGAAGGAATTGGTTCGACCATTAAGGAGTGGATGTACAAATTCAACCAAGATTAGTCTCAAATCTTCTTTCTTTGCGTTTGTTACTTCTATTTGAACAAAAGTAGAAACCACAAATGGCCACAAAAACCACGACTATTCCCACTGCCAACACTGTAGAGTCGTCGGTAACTGTAGAGTCGTCGCTGGTAACCGTGGAGACCATTGGCACTGTTGTAGCAATGGTCAGTTCCGTACACGATGGTTCACCAACAATTGTGAGACCAGTGTGCCAGGTTGCAACATTGTCAGTGTGGTCATACCATGGGTCATTGTCATTGTCGTCATAGAGCCAAAAAATATCGTCGTCCACATGCAACCATTCGACGGGTATATTCCGCATCCCTACATATCTCAGGTCATCTTTGGAAGCGTTGGATGTTACATTGGTAGTGTGGTCAAAAATATGATGGATTGTTTTCAAAATAAAATTCACCACGTCGCTGGTATTGGTATCTTTTTTGATTAGCTGAGGAGGGCACTGTTTTTGACACCGACCTTGGCCCCAATCGTTTGACCAAGCCCGGGCCGTTGACCAATCTTTCATGCAACCGGCACTTTTTGTGCAATTTTCGTCTGTCCAGTATTGGCATTTGTCCCACGAGTTGTTAACTGTGGCATAAGTTTCGGAGGCCGAAACATCCTGACAAACTTTTTGCATGCGTTGCCCGGCTGGAGTGGGGTGGGGCCATAGTATATCACGGCCACCGTACAGTTGTTCCGGTTCCAACACTTCGCGGTCTTTAATACGCTGCACTGGTCCACATATTTTCTCTTTCTCTTCGCATGTCGACACTTGTACAATAGAAGCCAGTGTTTCCCATCGTGACCAATTGTAAACGTGAATGTCCCATTCCGGCAGCCAATTTGAAGCTGTTGTTTCGCCATGTTGCCATTCGGTATTTCCCAAAATGTAGTGTGTTAAATCGACAGTGATATTGCAGACTGATGACATTTTATAAATATTGGATTATATAAATACTCTTTTTTTTTCCATTGAAATGTCCAACGCTTGTTTTCGAACACACAATCCCATTGGTCGTCAATGTCGTGATGTGTCCCGTGGGCATTACAATATCCCGACTGGTCAGCCAGTTGTCCCCATTGTACTTCCCATCAATGTCAACAGTAAACAATTCAGAGTTGTTTACTTTAAATTTGGTGCCGACTATCAATACGATGTCAGCTACAGTACCCCCAATACTTGGTCGTGCACTTGTCCAGATTTCACACACCAGCACCGAGCAGAAGCCCGCAACTGTTGCAAGCATATTCAAGCCTGCATCGACAAAGAGCTTGGGATAAGTAGAGGTAGAGATTACAACATTTTCTTAGATGAACAAGTGATAGAAATTTAATTTTTTTCTGTTTTTCTAATGTACTGAATCATTTTTGGTCGGGATTGTACATTGTGGTCGACATGGCCCGCCCCCCAACTTGCCTGAGTCTTCACACGGAAACGTTCAAGAACAACCAATGGGTCGGAATAAAAGGCCAAAGCAAGGGTGCTGCCAAATGCCCCGGTTTGCATCTGCAAATGCGCCGACCCCGCAGTGTAGGTCGTCCCAGCTCCCATTCCCGAATCACCCGCAATTATTTTCCCACCTCCCTGAGCCATTCGCCGATGCAGATGTGCTGTGGGTCCATCCTCTACCTTTTTACGAATGAACGATTGCACCTCCGCAAGAGAGGTACCCACACACATGGCAGGACCCTGAGTTTTGTGAGGTGCCTGCGACCCCATTTGGTTTCTCCAATACATAAAATACTTGTTGTTAAGAATGGCTTGTGCTGCCAGTGTCGACGTCATTGTTTGGTTTTCAAAACGACCCCCAAACATGGCAAACCAACATCGGGACTGTTCAGGGAAAAGGGCTTGACTTGGTCTGGTGCCTACATCTAGAAAGCGTGCATTTAGAAACAGGGCGACCCACGAATTGTAGTGGTACTGGACAATTTGTTCCTCAGTCATCTTGGACATTTTACTGTCGGACGAAACCAATCTGCCAAGTTCAGACACCGCCGCAGGTTGTCCATTTTGTTGGACAATGTACTGGACAACTTGTGGCCAGCGGAATCGTCGGGATTCAATGTCAAAAAATTCAACAGATTGTTCCATAATGTTCCAGAGTTCTGCAAACCCACGTTTGTTCGAATAGCGCAACAGCCAATACGTCAAAAAACGCATCTCTCTTTCAAAGACCCAGTACGTCAAAAAGCGTTCAAATTCAAATTTACAATTTTGACGGAGCAATTGGTACTGCTGCAGTTCGTCCGACGACATGTACCATGGAAAACATCCATTGGGTGGAGCCGTGCCATGCTTGCAAGGAACAATGACCCCGTACCCTTGATGAAGAACAGCTTCGCGGTCAATCTGAATGTTCCCCACTTGTCGGTTTTGCTGAACACCGCCAGCAATGCGAGTATTGGGCAATTGAACAGATTGAGGTATGTTCTTGGCAGCATTGAATTCAATGGTGGTTCTGGAACTTCGGGCATTCAATGTGCCGGAACCAGGGTCAAATGGTTGGGAACGAATCAGTGTGGTGTAGTGGGCGGTTTGGCACGAATCCAGAATGTCGTGTTCAGCATAGTCCATGAACATTGTGGCTTTGGGAGTAATGGATAATTTATCGCCCTTGGTGGTATGAAAACCATGCCACACAACAATGCCCCCCGGTGGGACTTGTGGACATGTCCATTCCAAATAGCCAAAAAAGGCAGTGAAATCGGGGTCGGCGTCTTTGTATTTGATGCCCTCGGCAGTTTGTCGAAATGAATCAACAAGACCGTTCAAAGAACCAGCATCCATGTCCGACTGGCCACCTCCGTAAATGACTCGAAGACAACATCGGGTAGGGAGGTCGGCTCGACCCAGATGACCAGTATAATTTAAAAGTTTGGGCAGTTGTACAAGACCGTCTTGGAACACTTTGCTGGAGTCTTTTATTTTGGGGTACAGGTGCCGGCCACCATATGCAGCCAGGTCGTGATTGATTAATTCAATCAGACAATTGGTCCAAAAAGAAGAATGTTCTCGAGTATGGGACGCCAAAAATATTATGGAAGATTCATTGAAAGGGATTTGCATCTGGATGCGGTCAAAAGACCTACTGTCCAAAGTCTTTTTAATCTGTTTCTCGATGGGCTTCAATTCAGCGTGCAACATCTTGTTTTGATATCAATATATTTATACATCTTTTTTTTATCTTATGATTGACACATGTGCAAACTATTTGATGGATTTTTGCGAGGAGAGTATATGAGG
>Ga0209710_1001802_pt1 | contig 15679 bp, 13 predicted proteins | sample ArcticOcean_MG_C_5_FD_187436 | JGI IMG/M metagenome (GOLD analysis project Ga0209710, IMG submission 187436) | Marine microbial communities from western Arctic Ocean - ArcticOcean_MG_CB4_138 (SPAdes) (version 2) | ecosystem: Environmental > Aquatic > Marine > Oceanic | place: Arctic Ocean...
ATCTTTAGAGTTAACCATAACATTCTCAAAAAATTGATCAATAGGATCTTTTAAATCAACCAATGAATTTAAGGCCCCAATGAAGTTTTTCTCACTTAAGTCTTCTATAATTATAGGATTAAGTTTGGCTATGGTTTTGAAAAGCTGAATTTCTTCAACCTCCTTTAAAAGTGATTCATCAACCTTTCTAATTGACCCAGTATATTTTTTAAGTATGTTTGAAACTCTTTTGTTTGCTGAAGCAAGGTCTTTGGATTGCTCTAAGGTGCTAAATATTTTAATAGCCTCTAATTTACTAATAATATCATTTAGCTGATAGGGTCTTGAAGAAATCACAGCATCAACTTCGCTTGATGTGAAATTTTTATCTTTAAGATAATTTGATAATCTTTCATAGATAAAAGCTTTTAAATTATCCCCTGAGTTTTTTTTATCTTTTGGGGTATGTTTATCAATTAACTTTGGAAAATTAAGCGGAATATTCTTCTCTATGAGTATACGTATTAATCCAATAGCATTTCTTCTTAGACTAAATGGGTCTTTATCTCCAGTTGGTTGCTCATTAATTGAAAATAATCCAATCAGAGTTTCAAATTTTTCTGCTAAAGCCGCATAGTCACCAAATGAATTTCTTGGTAATGAATCTCCTGAAAATCTTGGTTTGTAATGATCTTCAATTGCTGATGCTATATTCTTAAATTGAACATCTTCAGAAGCATATATTGCTCCCATAACTCCTTGAAGCTCTGGAAACTCACCAACCATAAGGCTTAGAAGGTCTGCCTTAGAGATTAAGGCAAATTCTTTATAATTGATATCTTCTTTAAATTCAAGCTCCTCTGCAATATGTTGCAATATAAGCCCAACCCTGCCAGATCTTTCTGCTTGAGTGCCTAATTTATTATGATAAACAATTGAGCTAAGTTTTTTTGATAGGGACTTAAGAGATTGTTTTTTATCTTGCTCAAAAAAGAATCCAGCATCAGCAAGTCTAGGCCTAATAACTTTTTCATTACCTTGTATTATGTTTGTTGGATCTTTTGGTGTTAGGTTTGAGACTATTATGAAATGATTTGTAAGCTGGTTGCTTTTATTAAACAATGGAAAATACTTTTGATTAACTTTCATAGTTAAAATAAGGCATTCCCGAGGAATCTTTAGAAATCTTTCCTCAAATGATCCAATTAATATATTTGGCATTTCAACCAAAGCAGTAACTTCATTTAATAAAGCCGCATCATCAATAATATGAAGTTCTTCTTCAAATGATTTAGCAGCTAAAATAATATCTGTATATATTTTTTCTTTTCTTTGGTTAAAATTTGCAATAACCCCACCTATTTCTAATAATATTTTTTCATAGTTATCAGCATGATCAATATTTAATAGCTTTTCTTTAGACTCAAAGCGATGCCCTAAAGATTTGTTATTAGCTTTGAAACCAAGCAAAGATACTTTTAGTATTTTTTCCCCATGAAGTACCAGTAAGTTTTTTATAGGCCTTACAAAATTCACAGAAGTCCACCCATCTTCTAATTGATAAGACATCATTTTTTTAATAGGTAGTTGATTAATACAATTATTGATTATTTTAGACAAAATATCTTCAAGATTTATACCGACAATATTTTTTTCAATGTATAAAATTGTCTGGCCTTTCTCATCCACTCTTTTTATTCTTGATATAGCTTCATCTGCTTCATTGAGGGACTGTAGTTTTTTTGATAAGACTTGGGTGCTCTGTCCTGTCTCATCAAAGCCAATTTTTTCTGGCATAAGTTTGATTAATTTTTTTTTATCTTCACTTCTATCTGCAACATTTAATATTTTGACCCCAAGCCTTCTTGGAGTTGAAAAAATTCTTATATTAGAATCTTTGATGAGGTTTTCTTCTTGTAATCCTTGCTTCACTAATTGACCAAATTTTTCCCCTAGCTCTTTAAGTGAATTGGGTGGTAATTCTTCAGTTATAAATTCAATAAGTAGCGTATCTAATTTCAATTTTTATCTCTTTTAGAGTTTAAGGATGAGATAACCTCTTCTGCATGCTTTGAGTCTGCAAGAGGAAAGCCTAATTTTTTTCTGCTTTCTAAATAAGAATTAGCTACCAAGCGCGAAATAACTCTAATTCGGCCAATATAATCAGCCCTCTCAGTTACACTGATAACTCCTCTAGCATCTAGTAAGTTAAATGTATGAGCTGCTTTTAAAACTTGCTCATAAGCAGGTAAGGCTAAGTTATTTTTAACTAAGTAGACTGCCTGTTTCTCATGTGATGAAAAAGCAGTTAGTAGAAACTCTGAATCACTGTGCTCAAAGTTATAGGCACTTTGTTCAATTTCATTTTGAAGAAATACATCTCCATACTTTAAATCCTTAGTCCATTTTATATCGTAAATACTGTCAACATCTTGAATATACATTGCCAATCTTTCCAGACCATATGTAATTTCTCCTGTAATAGGCTTGCAGGCAATGCCACCTACTTGTTGAAAATATGTGAATTGGGTAACTTCCATACCATTAAGCCAAACCTCCCACCCCAAACCCCAGGCACCTAAAGTAGGATTTTCCCAGTTATCCTCTACTAATCTGACATCGTTTTTTTTGAGATCAAATCCAAGATTTTCTAGAGAGTTCATGTATAAATCGACTATATTTTCGGGTGATGGTTTTAGTGCAACTTGAAATTGATAGTAATGTTGAAGTCTGTTTGGATTTTCGCCATAACGCCCATCTTTTGGTCTTCTACTAGGTTGTACATAGGCAGCTTTCCATGGCTCTGGTCCAATAGATCTAAGGAAAGTCGCGGTATGAGATGTTCCAGCACCAACTTCCATATCATATGGTTGAATTATGGCACAACCATTGTTACTCCAATATTCTTGAAGATTAAAAATAATTTCTTGAAAAGTAAGTTTCATATTTTATTTTTTTTAATTAGATTTCATTTTACTATTTTTTTTGACGCATTAAAGAATTAGAAGCTTACAAAATTTTTATTTAAAAAATTTTGTAAAATTTAAAAATATACTGCCTCTGATATATAACAATAAAATTAGAATACAGAAGAAATAAATTATAAGATTATTTAATAACATATATGGCGTTGCTCCAGTATAACCCTGAACATCATACCTGAGTTCGCCAGAGGTAAATTGCGGTAATTTTTTTAATACTTTACCATCCCTGCCAATAAAAGCCGTTACACCAGTATTGGTAGATCTTATCATCATTTTTTTATTTTCAATTGCTCTTGCCTGGGAGATTTGTAAATGCTGTTCAGCTGCAATAGATTTACCATACCAGGCATCATTACTTATATTAACCAAAATATGAGGTTCGCTAGTATATTTATCAAGCGAAGCAATTTCATTACCAAAAACATCTTCGTAGCATATGTTTATTGCAAGATCCAAGCCTTTAATTTTAAATAAAGGCACTGATTTTTCTTTTCCTTTGCTCAAATCATTAAAAGGAATATTCAGCCAATTTTTATAGACATACCCCAAATATTTTTTTAAGGGTATGAATTCACCAAATGGAACAAGGTGATTTTTACGATACGATGCCATATAGTCTCCCCCAATGAGAAATGCTGAATTATAGTATCTGCCCATATTTTCTTCAATTGCGCCAAAAATAATATGGCCATCATTATGTGCGACATGATTTTTTATTTTTTTTATAAAACTTTTTGGAATCTTATTAACTTCAATTGGAATAGAAGTTTCAGGAAGAATAATCAAGGAAGTATTACTATCAAGTATTAGTTTTTGATAATGACTAAGAGATTCGTTAATCATATTTCTATTCCATTTTTTATCTTGAGAAATATTGCCCTGAATAAGTGATGTGCTTAAAGTTTTTCCTATAGGCATTGACCATTCGATACCGTTGAGATATTGGCCAAATCCCCAAATAAAAATAAGGAAAATAAGTAAATATAATTTTTTTGAATTTTTTTTAAATAATTGAAAAATTAAAACAGCAGTTAGCACAACTAGAAATGAAATTCCATGAATACCAAGAATCGGCAAATAACCAATTAATGGACTATTTGGCACTTGAGTGTATCCTAGCGAGAGCCATGGAAAACCAGTAAAAATAACACTTCTTAATAACTCAATTAAAGTAAAAAAAGCGGGTATAAAAAAAATATTATTTCTGTATTGGCTAAGTAAGGAAAAGGGCAAGAAGAAAAGGGCAAGAAATAAACATAAGGACAATGTTGAAACTAAAGCTATAAAAGGCGGCATTCCTCCGAATTGTTGTAAGCATATATAAATCCAATAAATACCAGCAATAAAAAAACCACTTCCAAACACAAAGCTTTTTATTTTTGCTGATTCATTTTTATTTGTTATATAAAGGAGTCCAATAATGGATAAGAGTATAAGTGGGTAAAAACTAAAAGGTGCAAAAGCAAAAACAGAGATCGCACCTAGGGAAAAAGGTATTAAGAAATTACGGAGAATAATTTGAAAAATCATAAATGTACTATTTTTATATTAGGCAAATAGTACTTTAACTTTAATAAAGCTTAACGACTAGCTTAGAAAACGCTATTAGGCCTCTCAACATCATATTTTTTTGCTTCAATAATAGTTGTCTCATCAACTTCATTCATAAATACCACAGATTCAACATAGCCATCCACAATGTCCAATTCTGTTGTTGGAAAGTATTTACCATTTTCATCGGTATTAATATTATGGTAATACCATGTCCTTGCAATCACATCATTACTTGATTTCATTTTTAATTCTATTCTTTTTGCTGGCTCACCTAGGATGTTAAGAATTTCATCAGGAGTTAAGATTCCAATTTTCTCTACGAACTTGACATCCACTGTCGGAAGCTCTGTCATGATAGGGTTTTCGTCAAATTTTTCACCCTCTTCGTGATGATTAGCAAAAGATAACGTCCAGTTTAAAAGGAAAAGAATGGTTATTAAATATTTCATATTTACTACTCTTATTTTATTTAAAGTTATTGTTATGAGTATCCTTGATGGCAGTTAGTTCAAAAAATCTAACTTTTGGATTTTGGTAAGTCAATATTGATAAGAATGGAATGAATTTGGCGACTATCAGCCCTTAAAATAGTAATATCAAACCCATCAAAAGAAACTTTTTCATTTCTTTGGGGAAGGTAGCCAAATTTCTGAGTAATTAGCCCACCAATAGTTGTGAATTCTTCATCACTATAATTTGTAGCAAAATAATCATTAAAGTCGGATATTTCGGTGCCGGCCTTTACTCTAAATTGCCTTTCTTGATCTTCAATAATATTATCTTCAGTTTCATCATAATCAAATTCATCTTCAATATCACCAACAATTTGCTCTAAGACATCTTCGATTGTTACCATTCCAGCAACACCACCATACTCATCTACTACAATGGCAATATGATTTCGATTTGTTCTAAAATCTTTAAGTAGGACATTAAGACGTTTTGATTCCGGAACAAAAATGGCAGGCCGTAAATTATCACGCACCTCAAATTCCTCACCAGATGTAAATCTTAATAGGTCTTTAGCTAGAAGAATTCCAATAACATTATTAATGCCTCCTTCAATTACAGGAAATCGTGAGTGACTTGTTTTAATCACAAAAGGTATGAACTCTTCAATTTTTTTTGAAATATCAATAACGTCCATTTGTGACCTTGGAATCATTATATCTCTTACATGCATCTCTGAAACGTTCAATACCCCTTCTAGCATCATTAAAGCATCAGAGTCCATCATGTTCTTGTCAAATGCTGATTTCAAAATATCTGCGAGCTGCTCTTTATCTTTTGGTTTGAGCAAATAATTTTTTATTTTCTTTATGAGTTCCGTTTTTTTCTTTTTCATATAATAAAATTTTAAAGATTTATGTAAGGATTTTGAAATCCATATTTTTTTAAAACTTGAATTTCTTTTTTTTCCATTTTATCAGCTTCTATTTTCTTATCATGACTATAGCCTAAAAGATGAAGATAACCATGAATTAAAAGATGGGCATAATGTGATTGAATTTTTTTATTTTGATTACTGGCTTCATTTTTAATAACTGGATGACAGAGAATAATATCTCCAATTACAGGATTTTCAGAAAGCATAAAAGATAAGATATTAGTTGGTTTTTTTTGATTTCTATAATTATAGTTTAAAGATTCTGATTCTCTTTTATCAACAATTCTAATTGTGATGCTAGAATTTGGTTGAAATATAGAGCTTAACCAAAGCCTACAATCTTTTAGTTTTAAAACTTTATTTTTGTGAAGAGTGTCTTGGATGCAGATAGAAATATTATCTTTTTGTGTCATTAATTTTTTTCATATTTTTCGTATGCAATAATTATTTTTTGGACCAGTGGATGCCGCACAACATCTTCTGCGGTGAACTGAGTAAATTCAATTCCTTTAATTTTTTTTAGAATTTTTTGTATTTCAATTAAGCCACTTAATTGCCCTTTGGCTAAATCAATTTGGGTTACATCTCCTGTTATCACTGTCTTTGTTCCAAATCCTATCCTAGTTAAAAACATTTTCATCTGTTCAGGCGTTGTATTTTGAGCCTCATCTAAAATTATAAAGCTTTTATTTAAAGTTCTCCCTCTCATATAGGCAAGCGGAGCCACCTCTAAAATACCTTTATCAAACATTTTTGTAACATTATCATATCCAGCTAGATCATATAAAGCATCATAAAGAGGTCTAAGGTAAGGGTCAACTTTTTGGGCTAAGTCACCTGGGAGGAAGCCTAATCTTTCTCCTGCTTCAACTGCAGGCCTAACCAAAATAATCCTTTTAACTTTTTCACGATTAAGCGCATCAACTGCTGATGCAACAGCAAGGTATGTTTTCCCTGTTCCAGCAGGCCCAATTCCAAAATTAATATCTTGATTTTGAATATTTTGTAAATATTCAATCTGTCTAGGAGTTCTGCCTTGCAGTTCATTTTGTTTTGTCAAAAGCTGGGGAGATTTTTGTTGGCCTGAATTATTTATTTTATTTACCTGAACTAAGCTAAGCTGTATGTCTTCAGGATTAACTGGCTTAGTTGATTTATCATAAAAATCTTTTATTAGATTATAGCCAAGCTCCGTATTGCTTTTATTTCCATTAAGAATGAAACTTGAGCCTCTCCGGCTAATTTCAATCTCGAGGCCAGTACTAATTTGCTTTAGATTTTCATCAAAAGGACCACATAAATTTGATAACTTATTATTATCATCATCAGGCAGCTTTAAGTTTTTTTTAATCAATTAAGAATTATTCCTTGAATATTTTTATTTAAAATTTTATCAATTTTGACTTTAATAAATTGATTCAATAGTGATTGATCACCTTGAACCTCAACGATTCTATTATTATCTGTTTTACCTAGAAATACTCCAGGTTTTCTTTTTGAAGGACTGTCGATTAAGATCCTTTGTGTTGTACCTAACATTTTTTTTGTAAAAATTTCACCTTGAGACATATTTTCTGTTTGTAGCTCATGTAAACGTTCTAATTTATCCTCATGAGGAGTTAAGTCTTCCAAGTAGGATGCAGGTGTTCCTGGCCGAGGGCTATAGATAAAGCTATAAGAATAATCAAATTCTAACTCTTTCATGAGTGATTTTGTTGAGTTAAAATCTTTTAAGGTTTCAGTAGGGAATCCCACAATAAAATCTGATGTGATTGATATATCTGGACATTTTTTCCTTAATTTTCTTATGATAGATTTATATTCTAAGGTTGTATAATTTCTCTTCATTGCGGATAAAACTCTGTCAGAACCTGCTTGAATTGGTAGGTGAATCATTTTAGCTAGCTTATCTATGTTACTAAAACAATCAATTAATGCATTATTCATTTCGTTAGGATGACTTGTGCTAAATCGAATCCTTTTAATTTCATTTATTTCGGAAACATATTCTATCAAAGTGGCGAAGTCAGCTATTTCTCCATTTTCCATTAAACCTCTATATGCATTTACGTTCTGACCTAGTAAGGTAATTTCACTTACACCTTTAGTTATAATTTCTTTCAAGATGTCATTTAGGGGCCTTGATACCTCCTCACCTCTTGTGTATGGGACGACACAGAAAGAACAGTACTTACTGCAGCCTTCCATTATTGAAACCATTGCAGATGGACCTACAGAGCTTGATGCAGGAAGGCGGTCAAATTTTTCAATTTCTGGGAATGAGATGTCTATTTGTGGCTTTCCATTTTCCTCTCTAGCTTTAAGAAGGTCTGGAAGTCTGTGGAGTGTTTGAGGGCCAAATACTATATCTACATAAGGAGCTTTTTTAATTATATTAGCGCCTTCTTGGCTTGCAACACAACCACCAACTGCAATCCTTAAGCTTGGATTAGCTTCTTTTAATTTCCGAATTCTTCCAAGGTCACTATAAACTTTAACCTCAGCTTTTTCCCTAATTGAGCATGTATTTAAAACAATAAGATCTGCGTCTTTTTGCTCTGTTGTCTGAATAAGTTTATTTTTATCTGCTAATACATCATTAATTTTTTCAGAATCATATTCATTCATTTGACACCCAAAAGTTTTTATAAATACTTTTTTTTCCATTGAAATTTTTTAGTTAAAGTTTTAAAAAAGTAATTATAGCTTTATTTGATAGTTTTTTAACTGTTACTGTATATAAATAGCTGAATAGAGTAACATTTTGTAATGGAAAGTTTCCCAGTATTTATAAATTTAAAAGACAAGCCTGTAACTGTAATAGGTGGAGGGGATATCGCTTTACGAAAAGTAAAGTTATTGGTTAAGGCAGGACCTAAAATAACTGTTATATCAAAGGTAATATGCAAAGAATTAAAAGAACTTCTAAAGAAATATAATCATAAGGTGGTAATAAAAAGTTTTCAGGAAGTCGATTTAAAAACCCCTATTTTAATAATTGCTGCTACAAATAGCTCAACAACAAATAAAAGAATTTCAACTTGCGCGCAGCAGAACAATATACTGATTAATGTGGTGGATCAGCCAAAATTATGTACATTTACTATGGGTTCTATTGTTGAAAGAGACTCGTTGGTCATTTCAATATCTAGCGGGGGAAAAGCGCCGGTTCTTGTAAGAAATATAAGGGAGAAAATCGAGACATTGATACCACAATCATATTCTGAACTAGTTAGATTTTCTGGTAGCTTAAGGTCTATTGTTAAAAAGAAAATTCAATCAGGGATGAAGAGAAGAATTTTTTGGGAAGAGTTTTTTCAAAGTGACTATATCCAAAATTTTATATTAGCCCCTAAAAAATTAAATTCAAGACTGTTCAATAAGATCTTATTCAGCATGAAGAATAAAAAAACTGGTGAGGTATATTTAGTAGGGGCAGGGCCTGGAGAAAGAGATTTATTAACAATAAGAGCCCTTCATTTGATGCAGAAATGTGATGTATGTATTTATGATAATTTGGTTTCAAAAGACATATTAGAATTGGTTAGAAGAGATGCAGACTTAGTTTACGCTGGAAAAAAGAAAGACCAACATACTTTGAGCCAGGATAAAATTAACAGCTTATTAATTAAATTTGCTAAGAAAGGTAAAAGAGTTTTACGCTTAAAAGGGGGCGACCCTTTTATTTTTGGTAGAGGTGGAGAGGAAATAGAAAGCTTAATGAAGCATAAAATTCCATTTCAAGTTGTTCCTGGAATAACTGCTGCTAGTGGGGTAGCTTCATATTCTGGAATTCCGTTAACACATAGAGATCATGCTCAAAGTTGCTTATTTTTAACCGGACACCTTAAAAATGGAGTTATTGATTTTGATTGGCCAAAGCTTATTGTTGAGAATCAAACCTTAGTAATTTATATGGGGCTATTGAGTTTAAATGTATTAGTAGACAATCTAATTCAACATGGCATGTTGAAAAAAATGCCAATAGCTATTATTGAAAGCGGAACTACCTCCAGACAAAAAGTAGTAACTGGAGTGTTGTCAAATATTAGATCAAAAGTAACTAGATCAAAAGTAAAGTCACCAGCTTTAATTATTGTGGGATCAGTTGTAACTCTTAGAGATAAATTAAATTGGTTTAAATAAATAATTATGCAGTAATAATTGGTATAGTTATTTTTGCATCTAACCCACCTTCGCTGCGATTAATTAATTCTAATTTGCCATCATGAGCTTTTACAATTCTATCGGCAATGGTTAGTCCTAGGCCGCTTCCTCCCTCATTTCCTCTTGCTTCATCGACCCTTTCGAAAGGCTTTAGAAGCTTTGATTTTTGCTCTTCAGGAATACCTGGCCCATTGTCTATAATTGATATTGTGAAGCTTTCTTCAAGTAATGAAGCTTCTAATATAACTTTTCCTGTTGAGTAGAAAAATGCATTATTTATTAAATTATCAAGGCATCTTTGAAATGCTAGTGGACGAAGGTCTATAAAAAGTTTTTTAGGAATATCTGTTCTAATGTTTTTCTTTTTTAAAATAAAATTTTGATCCATGCGTTTATGTTTCATTTGTATTTCTTTTAACAGCTTTCCTAAATTAACTGGAACCCTTGGCTCATCCTGGAATCCTCTAGCAAAGTCTAAAAATTGATTTAAGATATCATTAATCTCCATTACATCCTCTTCAAGACTTTCTTTTAGGGATAAGGAGCTGGGAGGCAACATTTCAGAAGCAAGCCTTATCCTTGTTAGCGGCGTTCTAATATCATGAGATACACTTGCTAGAAGAAAGTTTCTTTCCTTGCTAATTTGAGCCAAATTATCTGCCATTTCATTGAAAGCTTCGCTAAGCTCACGAAATTCTGTAACACTATCAAGAGGGAGCTTTCCTACCTTATGACCATTTCTAATTTTATCAGCAGCTTCTATTAGGTTGTTAATAGGCCGACTAATTCGTTTAGTTGTAACATAAGCTCCAAAGATTGCTAGGATTGCGATTACCAATCCCCAACCAATCCAATGCCAAGGGAATGGCCTATCTTGAATTAGCCTTGGAACTAAAACCCAAAACATATCAGCATCAATTTCAAAGCTCACCCATACACCAGGAATATCGTAATGATTAATTGCAACAAAACTTCCTGGTGGAATTCGAGCAGTTATTTTTTCTACCACCAACTTTAAGAATGGATCATCAGGAATAGCTTTTATGGATTCAAAAGGATATGCAACATATATTTTTATATCACCTATATTATTTATTTCTCTGAATAATTGTATTCTTTTTGATGGCGCTGCAGCGTATAAAGATGCTTTTGTAAAGTTTACTATTGTAATAATTTCTTGTGCAAGTGCTTCCGCTCTTGGTTCTCTTTCATAATTATCAAATATTTTCAGTGATACTAGTTGGCTAACAATTAAAAGCGTTGCTATAAGAAGTACAAAGCGAGATAAAAGTTTTTTTGGTAAGAAATTCAATTATTATTCACCATCAGGGTTGAAAATATAACCAAATCCCCATTTAGTTTGAAGATACTTTGGATTATTTGGATCATCTTCGATAAATTTTCTTATTCTTGATATCTGAACGTCTATGCTTCGATCAAAAACATCCAATTCCTTTCCTCTAGCTAGTTGCATTATTTGATCTCTCGATAAAGGTTGTTTTGGCCTCTCAGTAAAAACTCTTAACAAATCAAACTCTCCCGTTGTAATCGAAATATTTTTACCATGTTTAGATAAACTTCGATTTTGAATATCAAAAATAAAATCACCAAATTTTATTAATTTTGTAGATAATTTTTTTGAAAAAGTTTCTTTACGCCTAATGATGGCATTGACTCTAGCTAATAATTCTCTTGGATTAAAAGGTTTGGGAAGGTAATCGTCAGCACCCATTTCTAGGCCAATTATACGATCTACTTCATCACCCTTTGCAGTCAGCATTATAATTGGAGTTAGAACCTGATTGACTCTTAGACGCTGACATATTTGTAATCCTGATTCTTCTGGCATCATTAGATCCAGTATAATTAGATCAGCTTCATATTTTTTTAAAATTTCATCTAGCTCTTTACCGCTTTTACCGGCGTGTACAATAAAAGAATTGTCAGTTAAATATTGAGCTGTTAAATCAAGAATCTTAGGATCATCATCTATTAATGCAAGAACATGTAGTTTTTCAGTCATAAATTATAATAAATCTTGAATGATATTCATACATATTAACTTGTATATCTTTTATTTAATAGTAACAATATTGTTACAATTATTGTTAATTTTGTAATATTCGATTAACATTTGAATAGCACACTAATAATCCGATTAAATAAAAAGTTAAAAAATTATATTTGAATATAATATCCAAAAATAGCTTATTTCTCTTCGCGACACTGCTTGTTACGCATTATGTTTTTGCAGATGTAACGTCAAATAAATTGAATTCAGTTGATTCAGAAATTGTATATGAATTAAGCGATTTAGATCAAATTCGAGATGCTTTAGCAGTATACTCAAGGGCTGAAGATGAGAATAATGCTCTTTATGAGCAGAAGAGAAGAGCAATGCTTGATAGTGTTGAATTAAGGTTTCTAGCTTGTGATACTGATGCAGATAAAACTTTAGATGTATTTGAAGCAACTCAATGCCTTCCTCAGGTTGCAAGAATGTTCAGAGATGTTGATATTGATAATGATAACGTTATAACCTTAGATGAGATTGCAATTTTAGCTAAAACCTTTGAAAGAAAAAATAAAGAATTAAAGAATAATTTAACAGCCTCAGACAAAAATAAACAAGATCCTGCAGCTTCTTTAGATAAAGATTCAATTAAGAAAAAACTATAGCTTTTAATTTCCTTGTCTTTAAATTAGAATCAAATTCCCATGATAGAAATAATCACAGGCTCTAGCTATATTGAGCTAAAAAAATCAATTAACCATTTAGGTACAAACTCTCCATTATTAGATATAAATTTTTTTCAAGCTCTGGAAAAATCAAAATCTATTGGTGAAAATACTGGATGGATTTCATTTCCAATTATCGCCAAAAATAATAATGAAATTATTGGGTTTATGCCTATTTTTTTAAAGGAGCATTCTTATGGAGAATATGTTTTTGATCACTCTTGGGCAGATGCTTTTCAGCAACATGGTTTAAATTATTATCCAAAGATGGTATCCGCTATACCTTTTACACCCATTACTGGTGACAGAATTTTAGCGAATGATATTGAGGTTAAGAAAGCCATGATTAAGGCTATTGAGAAGATTCTCATAGAATATAAAATATCTTCATGTCATATTTTATTTCCCAATAAAAAAGACCATGAATTATTTAATGAAATGGGCTGGCTTGCACGAAAAGGTGTTCAATTTAAATGGCAAAATAATTCATATGCAACATTTGATGAATTTCTTCAAACTCTTTCTCATGATAAAAGGAAGAAAATAAAACAAGAAAGAAAGAAAATTGAAAAAAATGGAATTCATATAGAGCGAAAGCAAGGTGAAGATATTACTAGTGAAGATATAGATTTTTTTTATGAATGTTACTGTGAGACGTATCGATTACACAACTCTACACCTTATTTACAAAAATATTTTTTTTATGAATTAGCTAAAACTAAACCAAATAAGCTATTGATAATAATCGCAAAAAAAAATGGTATTAGTATAGCGAGCGCTTTTAATATAATTGGTGAAGATAGTCTTTACGGTAGATACTGGGGGGCATTAGAATTTTTTTCTGGGTTACATTTCGAATTATGTTATTACCAGGGCCAGGAATTTTGTATCGAAAACAAAATAAAATTTTTTGAAGGTGGGGCACAGGGTGAACATAAGCTAGCCAGAGGTTTTAAGCCATTCGATACTTATTCTAATCACTTTATTGCTCAGTCTGATTTTAGAGTTGCAATAAGTAATTTTTTAGATGATGAACGGAGCAGAATTAATGAATATAGTAATGAATTAGAGGAAAGAACACCGTATAAGAAAGCTTAATTAAAAATTTTTTATTGAAGAATAAAGTCCACTAGATAAAATAATAAAAAGCCCAAAATCAGAACAAGAATGAAGCCAATAATTAAGAAATATTTCACACCATTATTTTCAATAAACTCATCATCTTTATGATAATTATTGTTTGATTGGATTCCACAAAATGCAGATAAAACACTTTTAATAATTCCGAATATCTTCATTGCTTTTAATTAAACCGGTTAGTGTTTTAAGAAATGGTGGTGATGGAGAGACTTGAACTCTCGACCTCAGCATTATGAATGCTGCGCTCTAACCAACTGAGCTACATCACCATATGATTTAAATAACGTGGATTATACTTTTTTTCAACTTGTAAAGTCAAAGATATTAAACATTAAATCTAAAATGCATCACATCGCCATCTTTCACTACATAATCCTTTCCTTCAAGCCTCATTTTCCCTGAGTCTTTTGATTTTTGCTCACCGCTATACTCAATATAATCATTATATGAAATTACTTCTGCTCGAATAAATCCCTTTTCAAAGTCCGTATGGATAACTCCAGCTGCTTCAGGTGCTGTTGCACCAGTTTTAACTGTCCAAGCCCTAACTTCTTCAATTCCTGCCGTAAAATAAGTTTGGAGTCCGAGTAAATTATAAGTAGAGCGAATAACACGATTTAATCCTGGCTCATTTAAGCCCATTTCAGATAGGAATATTTCTTTCTCATCATCATCAAGATCGGATATATCAGATTCAATTTTCGCACTTACAGGCAGTACGGGTATGTTACTTTTAGATGCATAAGCTATTACCACGTCTAAATTCTTATTGCCTTCGAAACCATTTTCATCAACATTAGCAACAAACATCATTGGTTTAATTGTTATCAAGCAAAGCGGCTTAATTAAAGCCAACTCATCGACACTTAAATCTACATGAATTGCTAAATTACCTTCATTAAAAATTACTTCAACTTTTTTATATATATTAAGAAGTGCTATTGATTCTTTATCACCTGATTTAGACTTTTTAGATTCTTTTTGAATTGCTTTATCTAAAGTTTCCATATCTGCAAGTATTAGCTCGGTGTTTATTATTTCAATATCTGATAAAGGGTCTACTTTACCGCCAACATGAACAACGTTGTCATCATTAAAACACCTTACAACATGCATAATTGCATCAGTTTCTCTTATATTAGCCAAGAATTTATTGCCCAAACCTTCACCTTTAGAGGCTCCCGCGACAAGACCTGCAATATCTACAAACTCGACGGTGGCTGGCTGGGTTTTCTTTGGAGAAACTATATTTTGCAGAACTTTAATCCTTAGGTCAGGAACCTCTACAATGCCTATATTGGGCTCAATAGTGCAGAAAGGGTAGTTCTCAGCATCAATCCCAGCTTTTGTTATAGCATTGAATAAAGTAGACTTTCCGACATTTGGTAGGCCAACAATTCCGCATTTCATAAATTAAATCCTAATATATTATTTTGAGTGAAGATTTAGCATTGCTTTTTCAAAATCACCCATTGTCAGTAGTGAAAAAATTTTGTAACTGTTAAAAATTGTATCCTCTATAGCTTTTTTTTCAGATCTTTGGGGTTTATTTAAAACATAGTCATGGACCAAACTCTTCTCACCTGGATGACCAATTCCGAGTCTTAAGCGCCAAAAATTATTTGTTTGTAGTAAGCTAGAAATGCTTTTTATTCCGTTATGCCCACCATGCCCACCACCAAACTTTAACTTAGTATTTCCTGGAGATAAGTCAAGTTCATCATGAATA
>Ga0209710_1001803_pt1 | contig 15675 bp, 18 predicted proteins | sample ArcticOcean_MG_C_5_FD_187436 | JGI IMG/M metagenome (GOLD analysis project Ga0209710, IMG submission 187436) | Marine microbial communities from western Arctic Ocean - ArcticOcean_MG_CB4_138 (SPAdes) (version 2) | ecosystem: Environmental > Aquatic > Marine > Oceanic | place: Arctic Ocean...
CCCGACCCACAAGGTCTCAATCTTTTCCTGTGCAATGCTTTCACTTTCATCGCGCTTGCGACTAGTAGTCGACAGTGGACACGACGTCCACTGTGGAAACTGTGGTGAATAGACTGGTCATTGTCTGCATTGGCGTAGTAGTGCCAATCTTCAGTGTCTTGCCGACAGTAGTGTCCACTGGTAAGGGATAAGAAGCCATGGAGTTGTCTGACGTATAATAGTGAAACAATGGGCCAGCAGTAGTTTTGGGTGACATCATCCCACGGATGGTCTTTGTGGTGATAGTAACCCCAGTCGCTCGATGCATGGCATGGGTCTGTGTGAGATAAGCATGATACATAGACCGTAAGGAACCATATTTTACGGGTGCCGTCGCAAAACTAGGATCCGAGCTAAAATCGGTGGGAAAAGTAGCGGTAGTCTTGGACTCTGCAACGAGTTTTTGATGGTTCGTTGACTCACAAAGGTCCATGGACGCCACACCTTCGGGTGGCGTAGCTGTGATGGCACTAAGACCGGCTGGAGAACCGCTGACAGCGTACGCAAAGTACACAGATTGATCCCCTCCCGGCGTAGAGGTGGTCACCTTAGTGACATCTGAACTTAGCTCGCAGGTGAGCGTGTACGTCGTAAAGTCCTTTGACTCCGTCACCGTCGGCGATTGCATGGCACCTAGGGCAGCCATCTTCTTGTGCAGCGTGCTGTTGGTCTCGTTCAGCAGATGGTACGTATCCCAACCGACGGACAGTCCAATCGAGGAGACGGTGGTCACCGCAAGCGAAAGGATGAGCGTCGCGACGATGGGAATCTGGTACGACCAAAACGAGTCGACCGAACCCATCTCTGGCGGAAACTGCCCGCCGACCTCGACAGACCGTTGGAGGCCCATGGATTTCATATTGTTTGTGGTCGTGAAAGGCATCGTCTTTTTCCAGGATTTGCAGGGGTGGTCGACCACGGTGAGGTCGCGGTCTGGTCGTGGTGGGATTGGTCCTTTCGAACCACACTCTTTTATTACCTACCATCCAAACAGACTCATAAAACCACGCTTGCGCGGGTGGACCTCGGAGGGCGCGTCATGGGCCCGTTTTTTGGGGTCCATTGCCGTGCTCCGCAGCTGGTCGTGTGGCACGTCGACGTACAGAACCAATGGTAGGAGCCCCTCATCCGAGCAAAGCTTTCCTTCGGCCGAGATGCCCTTGTTGGTCTCCCGCTTTGCATCAACCGATGTGGTGAAAAGACCGTTTGTGGTGTAGGATGCGAATGGTTTTGTGATAGTTGTGACGTCGATTGGTCGATTGGCTCCGAGTCGGGCGATGATTGTCACGCTGTTTTGATTGGGTTTGAAGCTGAGACCCTCGGTCATGAGGTTACCGTCGGTCGACTGCAGCCCCTTTACACGCATCGTGAGAAAGAGTATCGACTGTTGTTGCTCCTCGTTCAAGTTGGTGAGACACTCACGAATCATACCGCGTACGGCACGCGTAAGCAGTCGATTTGGCACTATAGGCGATGGTTGAGGCGATGGTACGACAAATATGAGATGGATCGTACCATCTCGACTCATGAGACAGGTGCGCACCGGCTGTTCGCATAGCGCTCGCTCCACTCTCGAAATCTCTTCCCATTTGATGGTGGAAGGGAGGGTGTAGACGATGCGCGATTCGTTGCACGTCACCTGTCGCGCATTATCATAGAAGATGGAGCGCATGCACGAGCTGACCACCGCGCGAAGCTCAGATTGCATGGTGCGAAAAGTCGTTGTCAGTCGTTGTCAGTCGATCGGCGACTCTTATATCTGAATAGATTTGTACGCCAAGCATACGCTAGCACCCATTCTACAGCAGTCTACGTCAACCCACCGTCGTATCCCCACTAGATCAAGCCCCGCGAATCTAATTGATTTAGGTGACCGAGCGCCGATCATGGAAGAAATTGCTCGGTTGCGCGCGATGCAATTCCAGATTCAGCGCGACGAGCTGCGAAAGTTGCACATGGCGCAAATAATGCAACATGAGATAGATACGCCGCTCCTTGCCTCAAATATATACAAGATTTACTCACTACTCGCTCAACTTGCACACATTCCGACACCTGAAGCCAACTGTGTTCAATGGAATGACGAGCAGATGATGCGGTGGATTGGTAAGGAATTTCTACCTGTAATCACGAGATCTGTGTTGGAGTCGAGGAGTTGATTGAGGTGGATTGTTCTGATCGTTCGGATCGTTCCGCCTGTGTGATTCCGATTTCCAGAAAAAGGTTGTTGATTTGGGTCTCGATGCGCGTGACCTCGCTGGGGTCGAGGCGTTGATATGGGTCGGGTGACTTTGTGGCGTGATTGTAAAACCCTTCGTAGAGCGGTTGCGTGAAAGCAAAGAGTGTTTTGTTGCGACGAATGCGCCGTACGGTGATGCCATGTGGTGTCCACTGCACAAAGTCACAAAACCCCACGTCGTACACCTCCATTTGCAGATTCATTTGCAAGACGTAGCCCAGGGGGATGTGACTGTCGATCGTGGGTGGTGGTTTGTCCCTCAGACGATATGGTGCCTTGATCTCGACGAGGCCGACGAGCTCGTCGGCCTCATTGTAGAGCAGTGCATCGGGTGAGGCGCGTAGCCACTCATGTTCAGGGTGCGTTCGCCCGCCATGTTCACGGGATCGGAGGCCCTCTACAAACGAGCACCGCTCCATGTATGTTACGAGCGCCTCGGTCTCATGCTCTTGTCCCCACATGGTCGCATCGTTCGAAAAGGGCTCGGGTGCTCGATGATCACGAAGGCAATCGAAGACCTTACGACGCGCCCCGTTTCGTCCGAAGCCAAACCCGAGGACCCTGTCGAGTTCAGAAGCGTTGACTTTTCCCAACCGCGCCGAGAACCACGCTGTCGATCGTTGTAGCAGCGGTGGGAAAGAGGATTTTTGTTCAGGGACACGAGCCTCGCACATGCCAGACAACGTGTAACTGGTGACTGGGCTGTCTCAGGACCAGTTACAGTGTTAGCGACTTGCTGACTTGCTGACTCGTAGATGACAACCCACAAGTCATCAAGCCGTCTTGACCTCGCCCGAAGCCAACAATGTTGGATGTGTGTTGCGGCGTGTTCCTCGTCGAATGCTCGCAACATCGGTTTATGACATCGGCTTATCGAACTGTGTGTCGGTGCAAGTCATACTCCTAGCGAACGCACGGGCGTTTCGGTGGAATGGTTTCATCATCATCGTCCGAATCGATCGACTGCACACGTGTTTTATCGATGCCCTCTCCGTCGTCGTCGTCGTCTTCGCCGTCGCTGAGCAAACGATCAGATTCTGCCGCCGTGTGAGCATTCGCAAACTCCTTGGCGACGTGGATCAAAGAAGGTATCTTTAGGCCCTTGCGGCTGTTGTAGTAGTCAATGCGAGTGTCAATGTCCTCGCAAGTTAGACGCCACTTGCGATTCTCGGTACGGTCCCAATAGTTTGCAAGCGCAAATCCCATGGCGACGGTGATGTATAACACCAACTGTTTGGATGCAGTGTTCTTCAACTTCGATTCGAGCACGATGGGTCGAATGTGATCGAACACCTCGAGAACGGTCTCCTTTTTCGAGGGGGTGAACGTGCCAGTTGGGAGGAAAAAGGAGAAGATGTTGCGGTGAAGCCAGCTCGTCGATCCCTGCTTCGTGTCCTCGTGAACGCTTAGCAGCATATACGAGAGCATTTTGACTCCAATCGCCTTATTTGCAAAGAGTGACGTGATCCACACGTTGCGTTTGAGGACCTCCTCAAGTGTATCGAGCGCGGGCGTCTTGGTCGCCCGCATCATTTGGATGATCTCGCCCTGCTCGGGTTTCTGCCCAAGGTGACGGTCCACAATGTACTTGGACATGTCATCGGGGCTGACATCGGCATTGTTGAATGTCATACACGTGACGTTGCGATTCTCCAAGAAGGTCTCTCGCTGGCGCGCTGTAAACACCGTGTACGACATGCACTTGAGGGTGTAAACCTCACCACCGTGAATGAAGCACGGGGTGTCGTCGGGAACATCCGCCGCCGATGCATACTTGCGAAAAAACGTGGGGTTTGCCTCCACCGTCGGCTCATTGAAGAAGAGAGGGATATTAGAGCTGCTGTAGTGGACTGGCTCATTCTTTGTCACAAAGGCATACAAGGTGTGGCACCGATGACCACCGTCCCAAATGTGGTACACGACTTCTTCCTGAGTCGAACGTGTCACGCGACGATCTTGTGCTGGCACCATAAGACACGTGATCTGCAAATCCGCCGTCCCTTTGCAAACTGCCATGATGAATCCAAATTTGCGACTGCCACACCAGTTGTTATCCTGACGCTGGTACTCGGATAAGACGTACTTGCTACCGATCTTCTTCACAAAACTCCCCATCTCCACGAGCTTCGGCACACCCTCGTCCATCGAGGACGGGTGTTCAAAGGCATACTTCAAATCCTGTGACAAATTCATGTTCAATTCATCGCGAGCTGAGCTCGATTTACGACCAGCACGACCGTTGCGAATATTCGGACACATTTCTGATTAATTCTGTTATTGTTTGTTGTGTCGATGATCCACTACTCGACTCTAGCGTGAATAAACACGGGTGTACAAATCCACCCACCCCCTAAATGGTTTCACTGAACACACGTTTAATAACCACCACCACCACCACCACCACCACCACTACCATTCTCCATCGCTGTTGCCGGAGTCGTCGAAAGCGGCATATTTTCTGACAGGTATGGATGGATTTTCTTCTATCAGCCACTCGTACAACTGGTCATGTAATCGGGTTTCATCGTCCAAAACGAAATCAAAACGGTCGTTACATTTGGACCCAGTAAAATAGGATTGTATTATAGTACAAAATTTCAAGGCCAAAGTGGCATATTTTGGTCTGTATTGAGTCCGCGAATCACGTGGGAAATCGATTTCAATTTGATGTTCTTCGAGAACCCCACTATTTTCGTCTATGCGCGCAGCTCGATAGGTCAGTTCGATCTGTTTTATCACAGAGCATAGGGGCGTGATTGATTTACCCCTCCATTGCTGGACACCGTCCACCATAACCATCGTTCCAAACGATTCAATTTCCACCTTGCTCATTTTTTGTACTATTTTTTTCAGCAGAGCCCTGACGACACCAGTGTTACCGACTCCATAGAGATTGCATTTGATGTGCAAGGCAAGAAGAAACAGATTTAGGTACTCGATGCACGACGCCTCGTCTTTGGTCAACTCGAACGTCCAACGTGGGTCAAAGTCGATGAACATGATGTTCAGGCCACCATTTGGATACGTGCCACAGACGATGTTGCTGGGCTTTATATCGAGTAGAAAAAATCCCGCATCAGAGGCACGCCTGCATTTCGTTGTAAGGTCGGCGACAAAACCGTCGACAGTAAGCTCGGTGAGCAGCAACGTATTGAGCACGTATTCTTGTAGAGTCCATGTCCCATTGTCCATGGCGACAAAGAGAGAATAGAATGCACGTGATATTGGTTTTTCTTTTTCTTTTAAGTCCAAAATATTTAGCATCTGAATGTATATTGCGTAAATAGAAGGTCCAAACCCCTTGTATGCGGCGGTGAGCATCAAGTAAGCTTCTCGCATCAACCGTACTCGTTGTCTTTCCAACCGATTCGTTGACATGTTGTTTACGTCGCGCCCATGGTCACGCGTCCAGCGGTAGAACATGCCATTGGTGCTAACTTTGTTCTCAACAAAATAGAATTTTCGAGCGAATTTTCGAGACATAGGCCTGTATGTCTTTATATCAAACCATGCAGGCATAGATGGCACTATAACCCCCGTGTTGTATGTACCAGTATTTTGCGGCAGACCCCCACCACCCATTTTTTTGACAGCCATGATGTCTTCCTTTACGAGTTTTTCTAGACCGGAATCAATCCACCCTGCTTCACTGGCGCCTGGTGCATCTGTTTCGGAGTCGGTTTGGATCGCATACAAAATCTGAGACCTGCTCAACTGGGTCAAGATGTTCTGTCGTCTTGATGTTCGATCGTTTAGATCCTTCGGCTTCAACTTTGTCTCAATAGACAACTGCTGAAGACTGGGTATCATCTTTGGGTTGAGCTTACTAGGATCGTAAGCGAATGTCTTTTATTAACTGACTGATCAACGATCAACAATCAACAATCCTCACCCGTGTGTATAAAAGGAGACCTGCTCGATTCCGAGTATTCCGCGGCGTGACGGGAAGGGAGGGGTTGGGGCGTCGGCCGGATTTTTGCTTGTGCACACATGCCGTCCTATTGTGTGCCCCCATCACCCCTGCGCGATCTTGCAACAGACGTTGAAAGGTGTAGGTGGTGATCTAATTATCCTTGAGGAGGCGGCGGCATGCGAACCGAAGATGGTCAAAGAGGTCGTGGTACCGCTGCTCGTGGTGGACACCGCCGTGCTCATCTGCATTTCGACGCTCAAAGAAGCCGACAACTCCTACTCCAAGATGTTTGAAGCGACCAAGCCCGACGGTTCCAAGATGTTTGAACAAATGCAGGTGTGTTAACTATAGCTTTGATCTCATTGTTACCACGTCTGACACATGTGTTCGCACCACTGTTAGATCGATCTTGTGTGGTATCGTTTGCAAAAGATTCGAACCCGTATCCCCCCTCATCATCACTGTCAAGTGGACACTTGCATTGTGGCGACTGCTTCAACGCTCGTCTAGATGCTTTTGTGACTTGTGATGGCAGTGATACATGCAAAAAGAGTGACAAACCACAGGACTGCACGCACAAGTTTTCCGAGTAAGCTGGCTGCTTAGCAGTCAAACCGCCCTCGAACAGCGTACTCGAACATCACGGGTGTTCTCACTTGCGTGTCTGGGTGTAGGATGCCGCGATGGCTTTCATCGGCCAAAATGGAGGCGATCAAGTCCCTTTTGGAAGACGACCCTGAGATGCTGTATGCGCTTTACACATTGCGCTACTTTTACCACCACTCTCGCACCTCCCACCCCCCCCCTGGACACCCGTAGGCTGCGAGAGTCGATGGGCGTGACGACAGATTCGTCTCAACGCGCCTTCAAGGAACAGGACGTGGTGGCCTTGTACCAGCGTCCGCGTCGTGACGTCAAGATTCCGTATCGCGCGGTGTACATTGGTGTCGACCCGGCGGGAGGCGGCAACAGCGCATTCAGTATCTGCTCTTTAGGCCGCACAATGGACGGCGGCGTCACGGTACGCGTTGCTCATGCGCTCCCACAGTTCGTGCCCAAAGCCCATTGTGAGCGCATGCGTGCACCTTCGAACCAAAATGTCTGGGTCTTGAGCAAATTCGGCCAAATACATCGGAATGAGCGCGTCGAGGAGCAGCAATGTGACGCGTGTCGGTCCGACACCCTGACCGAGCTTGCGCTCCTCTTCGATAAAATAGGCGGCGATTTCATGTTCTGTATGGATAGCAAGCAGAAGTTGTGCACGCTTGCAAACGAGGCCTACGGTGGTCGCCTTATATCCCAATGCTTGCTCCACGACGTGCTCGATGGTATTGAACTGCCGATGGGTCTGGTAAAGCGTCACGAGCAGCGATTGCAGACCTGTAAGGTGCTCGTCGAGTGTCTCTCGCTTGTGACCGAGAAGGACGGACCAGAGCGGCGATTTCTCCCACACATCCTCCTGTTGGAAGTCCAAGTCCTGGCACTGACCGTTGTAGCGCTCGTGTGTGCTCGTCATGACTCACAGATGCTTGGAATGGAAGCGCTGCGCACGCAAGGTCCACCGCTCATCCACACACACACCCCACACCCCACCTCCGCTTACCTCCGTAATTAGCGCCCGTTTCTCGCCGCAGACCCCGAACGGCAGCAAGACCTCCTCTGGCGCCACATCTGCGCCCTTCGCGCAACCCCACTCGCAAAGGAGGCCATCGTCGTCCTCGGCCTCGAATCGAATCTCGGGTATGCCACAATCGCTTATCGAACGTAGTTTCGTTGCTTCACAGAACCGTCGGCGTGCCTCTCTTCTACACAGATTCGAAGCTCATCACCATCTCCGCGCGCTTCAACGACGCGGGCTATCCAACTACTGCGCCTTGCACGAAGGTGCCGGTGGGCAGCTGGGCATTCTCACCACAAACAACTCAAAAGAGGCCATGTGCGTCGCGACCAACGACATGCTCGCCGAGAATCGGCTCGCCTTCGCCGCCGATTTTGTCTCGGTCGGACAAGGCGAGCGCGAAGTCCTCAAGCAACTCGCCGACGAGCTGCGCCACTTTATGATCCACATCGAACCCTCGCGCTCCATCTTCAACGACGCGCGCAAGACCTACTCGGGCAAGGCCAGCGGCCGACAGGACGACCTGTGCATCGCCCTGCAACTCACCGTCCTCACCGTCCAAATGTGGACCAAACACACCAAGTACCGCAACTACCAAGTCGGGTAAAAGGGTAACGAGACACTTTATAACGCTTTGATATGATAAAGTTGTACGCTAAAGGTGGTAATATAAGGGTAGCGGGTATAGATATCTCGATTCATTGTCAGAAGATATGCCACCTGTTCGAAAATATGAAGATTTTGTGGAGACTGAGCCTGAATTTAAAACTGGTAAAAAGGCACCTTGGGATACCGAGAACTATGTTGGTATCATCTGTCCACATTGTTCAAAGCTCTTCGTTGAACTTACAGTCGATAGTCTGAAGTCGTCGAAAGCAAGTCAGTGTCTCAAGCATTTGCGTGTTTGTGATACCTTCAAGGCCAAGGGTGGCAAGGTAACCTCGCCCCCAGAGAAGATTTACAAGGATCCGGCGATTGCCAATCTCACGGAGAGCATAGAAGCATTGGAATCCACCGTCGCGTCGCACAATGCTGAGATACAAGATATGAATGACAAGATGGCGTCAATATGCGAAGAAAATGCTTGGCTCAAATCCGAGAATGCCGAGTTGGAGACAGCTCTGGCGAACGCTCGCGCTGCGCTTCGATCGCAGCGAAAGCGACTCCTGTCTACATTGGAAAGCGTCGATGTCCATAGTCAAATGGGCTTTCCGATCATGAAACTTGACAATGGCCTTTGCTGAACCAAAGAAGACCGTGACAATAAGAGAGCCTGTTGAAATCTCAGTACTGACCATAGTGCTACCCTCAATACTGTGGTCATTAGGATTGTTACTGAAGTCAGTACTGGCCAGTACTGGCCCTAGTACTGTGCTCATTACTGTAGACAGTACTGTGGACAGTACACATGCCAAAGAAATATCTTGATTTTGTGGAAGGTGCAAGTGAACTTCGACCTGCTAAACTCCCACCATATGAACCACGAGAGTATATTTCATTGACATGTCCCCATTGCAAGATCGCATTTGTGAGTTTACCCGTCGAAAATATTAAATCTCAAAAAGCGGGTGAATGTCTGAAGCATTTACGCGGTTGTTCTGAATTCAATGGCGATGTCGTCCCTGCTCCTGAGAAGAAGCACAAGGATCCGGCGTTTGCCGATCTCATGGAGCGCGTTCAAGGGTTGGAGTCGACCGTCGCGTCGCAGGGTGCGACGATCGCGTCGCACGAGTCGGTCTTCGACGTGCTGGTGAACGAGTATGGGATGTTTCGTCCGATTACGGATGAGACCGTGCGTCCGCAGATCAAGATGCTGATCGACAAGTCGTGCAGCCCGTCGACGGCGGTGGTGACGGCCTCGGACGCCGAGCGGATGCGCCAGCAGCAGGAGGCGCTCCTTGTGCAAAAGGACAATGTGATTGCCGAACAGAAGCAGCTGTTGGCGCAGAAGGACGTCGAGTTGTCTCGAGCGAACGCCGAGTTAGGTCGAGCACAGGCGATGGTCAAGCGCATCCAGGAGGAGCGTGAGGCGATCGAGACCAAGCTCCGGTCGCAGCTGAAGCGTGATCGATGCGGCACGTCCAAGAGCTTGCTCGCTCAGGCCGAGCAGTCGCACAAGGCCTGCTACTCCAAGTCGCTCCCAACGGACGCGCATCGGTCGAAGAAGCGATCGTTTTGAGGATCTGAGCCACCCGACCTCTCCGAGCTTTGGTACCATCGTAGGACCTAGAGAGGCGTGTGAATATAAGCGCGTGCGACGTGTGTTCAGGCGGTGTTCCGTCGGTGTTCAGGCGGGGTGTACGGTGTGGGCAATAGGAAATGTACAATACGGTGCGCCAGCAGCGTGTGCAGCGCGTTGAGCGTGCAATTGAGGACTCTGTTAGTTCTGCTCGGACATTTCAGTTACGTCGATTTGAGGGCGTCCCGTCGTACAACGGTTCGTTGATTCCCGTGAGTTCTTTTTCGCGGCGCGACGAGGACGATTTGACCGTGGCGCAGCGACGGCCGCCGCCGGCCTCATCCGCCTCGTCGTGTCATTACGCGTGGATTTTAATATTGATCCTTTCGGTGGGGTTACTGGTCATATGCATGCAATATACGGTTGACATGGGGAGGGTACGTGCGGTGTTACCTGACCGTTTTGCGCGTCGCGTATTGCGATCGGAAAATTCGAGTAGAGAGTGTCCGGTGTGTGTATGTAATTCTTAGTACGAAGGTCGTACGTTTCGTTGTAATTCCTCAAGTTCGCGTTTGCGTTTTCGCAACATCTCAAGCTTGGCGGCCAATTCGGCCTCTTCATTGTCGATTTCGATGATCGCGGCGCGTGTGTTAATGGAGAAGGGTGAATCCTTGATCATCACGACATCTGAGCCGTGAGTCTTGTCATTGGTAAGGGTGCATGACATATGCTGGTAGATACCCGGGACATGCTTGATAATATGTAGCAACGTAGGAAATTGATCGTCATGATCTGGATTTACGGGGATGTCGTAGGTATCGACTATTGACGTGCCGTCACCACCGTTTTGTGTGTGGACATGCTTTTTGCTGACCATGGTGACACGTTTAGTAGTTGGATGGAAGGATAGTTCTATTGAAACGGGCAGTGTTGTCGGCGAGCGATACATGTGCACAGATACAAATGTAGCCTCGCTTTGACGTTCTGAAGTCTCCATAAACTCCCACCACCCATTGCAGAGGTCCTTTGCTTGTCGATCGGTACAAGCGCTCACACGATCTTGATAAAATTTGACCACCGCGGGTGCTAAAAGGCAATACTCTTGTTTGACCACGGAAGACCCTGACACATTTAGTTCGATCGCATCGGCAAGTGACGCGACGATACCGTCGACCAGTCTGACATACAGGGTTGGGAGGCCCTGCGGCAGACATGCCTCCATCAAGTGCCAACCCTTTGGCACATCCTGCTGAGTTGTGGTGGAGGTTTCTTCGCCCCTCGATATGTCCATTGCTCCGTGTGCATATCCGTTTGCATGTTGATCGGCAGATGGGTCCTCCATGATTTGCACGACAGTCGACTCTTCCTTCACCTCAATTTTAGCGTTACGGTATTCACTGATCAGACTGTGAACGTACTCTTTGATATTGGTAGCAAAGAGTGACGCACGTTGGAACTGAGCTAATACCACGTTCTCGATTCTATCTCCAAACATTTTTAACGCGTCACATATTGTCTACAACGCTTGATAGCGACTAACATAGGCGCAGAAAAATGTTTAGATGTTAAGTGCTCCCATGTCATCTGAGTCGCAGTCTAGGTTTTGTTCGTTTACGATGGACTCTAAGAGGTCCATTGCGAGTTGATCGAGGGTTTCGACCGTACCGATGTTGAAGACGACGTAGTTTACTCGATGGATGAGCGCCGGCGCGCCGGGTGTGATTTGCACATTGTTCATGTTAACAACTGACTGCAACGTGGGCTTTATACGGTCGAGGCACCATGCAGACGCCGATTTTAGGGTAGTCTCTGAGACATGCATGTCGTCATTTGGTGTGCCACGGACGATGAGGATGATCTTACCACCCCATTTTACAATGGCGTCGATCTCGTTATCGTGTCTCACATCGGTGATGACTGAGTCTCCTGACAGTTGTGCGCGCAAGGTATTCACCCAAACATCCGGTTGGATCGTCCGCATCTGTTCACCAATGTCCTGGAGAATTTTTCTCATGGGTACATTCAAGCGTGGTGGGTTTGCCTCGACATGTTTCCAATGTTCGATGAATTGACGCGTTACCCCAAACAGGGCACATGTTAGGTCCTTGATGCCATCGGCGAATGCGTGCCGTGAAGCAGACGATTGATACATACAAAAGGCACGGTCGAGTGCATCTGCAAATGAGTCTTTTCCGACGCCCCGCTGTCCCGCGAGACCTAAGAGTGCCACTGTACCACTCGTATGTTGCTTAGCGTGACGTCTCGAAATGACAACATTACGTCGTGGAAACGACAATGACGCCCCCATTTTACGTGCAGACCTTCCGTTGATGTCCCTTCAAGACATCGACTACACACCAAGTTAGCGCTTGATGTGACGACTCAATAGTCGTCATTGTCCTCATCTTGATCAGCAATGCCTTCACTCGTGTCAGGGCGCCACTTAATTGAGACGACGCGCTGTGGTGGCAAGACGATAAACTGGTCTGTTGGCACGTTCAACGCTTCGAGAACTTGCTTGGCCCAGGTACAGCCTTCGGGTCCTGCAGTGTAGGTGTGCCACGACTCCTCCTGCTTATGCCATGGCTGGTACGTGTCTTCGTCCATGATATGCACCATACCATCGCTGAGATTGTTGCGCACGGACGAATATCCATAGCGACTCTGTGAGACACATGCGCCCTCAAAGCGGGTCTTCTTCTCGGCCATCTGCATGTCGATACCAATCTTGTCGTATTGCGCAAGCTTTTGGGCTATCTCAGTTACGAATGCCTCACGTTGGTCGTGAGACGGTCGATTGGTGGCCCGTCGATCGAGCGACTGCATGTCATGCATCAGCTTTTCCACCGCATCCTTCTTGGCCACCACAGAACCAAGACTCTTGATCGACTGGCGCAGTGGCTCACTCTTGTTCATCTGTCGCAACACGAGAGCCAAGCCCTCTGGTGTCTCGAGGTATACCTTCATCGCTTCTCGTTGCAAGCTCATGTCCGACGAGTCGGTCGCAATGTCACCACTCTTGCGCTTCGACATGTTCCGTTTATGATAAAATATACGACACCGACGCCACACTAGCGTACAAATCTAGCGCTTCACGTCGACAGCGTATAAGGGTATATAAGGGTATATAAGGGTATATAAGACACGTCGACCTTGATACGCCGGTAGATACAAGTAAATGCCACGTAAAACGATTCGTTCGACCGAATACGCCGTTTTGGGTCATGAGCTCCGTACGCTTGAGGATACAATCGCCTTTTACGAAGACCAACTGCGCCGACGAGATCGGGAGCTGGTAGTGACCCGCACGGAGAATGTGCGCCTTTTACGTGCCTTAGAAGATGTAGAAATCGAACGAGGGCGGCTGGAGACGGACCTCGCTGCCGAACGCAATTCAAAAATGTTGGTGCAGGGATTGGACCCTCTTCCCGACGTGCAGCAGACCGAAGTCCACGACACGCGTGCTGAGAACGCGAAGCTCAAACGACGCATCGCGTCTCTCGAGCTTTCCGATGTGCAGCGGACCGATTTCAACGACATGCGTTCTGAGAACGCGCAGCTCAAACGACGCATCGATTCACTCACGTGCGAAGAGCCCGGCGATGATACCCTCGCCGAAGCGGATTTGAAACGGGTTGCCAAACGACGTCAGCTTACCTTACCCGATGCCAAGTATCGCATCGATGTGCGCGGATTTTTCCAATACCACGAGGTACGAGAGCGTTGGGGGGACGCGGATCCAAATGACTACAATCAGCTAGTCCAATGGTTTCGTGGTAAGAATGACCGAAAGAGCGCTCCTCCAGGCGCCAAATTCTGGTTGGACATGCTGTTGACATTTGGGCACGATCCTCAACCCTACGACGAGATTCCAAAGAATCACCCGTTGAAACTGCACGTCGAACACATGTTTTGCCAAAACATGATGGGTGAAGATTCGTCGCTACGCAACGGAATGATGAATTTATTTGCCTTGGAGGGTGGATTCAACATGAGCGTCGAATTCAAGGAGAGCAATACACGTGCAAAGCTTGCTTTTTTCGGATCGAAGACCGCGAAAAACCACAAAGCGTATGTCAGATGGAGGGACACCAAAGACAACCGCTACTTACCCTCCATGCACTTTTTGCAGAGCGTGCACTGCACAGACACCGAGCTGTGCGCGCCGAGGTACATGGCTTCAGGTCTCCGCTCGACTGGTCGAACGCGACAGCTACGCCTCCACGCCTTTGCACACAAACCAAACAGCGATGACAGCAACATCGATGAGGTAAACTGAAATGGGGTACACCCCATGTGCTCGAATTGTACGCCGATGGGATGGCTGTTATGGTACGCTAGAATCAGATCAGAGGGTGTCTACGGTCTTGTGCGCTCAAGACCGTAGAGTATCATGGACGCACCGTCACAAAGACGGTCCATTTTGGCCGTAGAGGGTAACATAGGTACGGGGAAGAGTACTACCCTCGACGGGTTGAAGAAGGCGTTCCAAAATGACTCACGTGTAGTCTTTGTCGACGAAGACGTCGAAACGTGGAATGAATATCACCTTTTGGATGGGTTGTACGACAAGTCGCTACACAATAGCATGTTCCAGGCGTGCGCTCTGATGCCACAAGTCGTCAAAATACATGAGGCACTGCGTAATCCGGATGTGCAATTGGTGATAACCGAACGATCTCCATGGTCCAACTCAGCTGTGTTTGCGGAAGTTAACCTCGACCCCGTGCACATGAACGCATACAACTACCTGTACCAGGGGACGATCGGGCTTCTCGCCGAGCACACCCTTGACATCTCGTTTGCGTTTCTCAACGTCCCAGTCGATGTCGCAGCACAACGCATGGCTCAAAGGGCACGTGGGTCCGAAAAGGACGTGCCTCACGAATACTTATCGCAACTCGAAACGCAACATGCGACGTTCTTACAACGTATCAAGGACAGGAATGTACCTATGCACAAGACGCATACATTATACGAGCCACATATTGTTTCACCCGGTACAAAGAACGAAGTTGTGGAATCGATAGCACGATATGCCAACTCCAGATTAACCCCTACTAGCCCTAGCACCGTCACCGCATATCCCTCGATGCACGCCAGTATTGTTAGATGCGTGTAAATGAGAAAGTAGTCGTGTCGTGTTGTTTCAAGACTGGGTTCGACTTGAACTGCAACGCTTCTGCGGGAGGTCGATACCTGATGCCAGTCCTTGTAGTTCTTGAACGTGCTCGACGGTAGCACACAAGAACCAGCATCGCGGGTACGGGCACTGCTGTAGCAATGATAATCAACCAAACCCACCAGTAGGTTGTTTCGGGTGATTCTGCCGTCAAACTCAAATCGGTGACCAGCGTCGGAAGAGGTGACGGTATCGCAGCTGGTGAAGGCGACGGAGTCGATGGTATCGACGGGGTTGGTAAATGCGATTGGAGTGGTGGAGATGGGGGAACTGAAGGAGGATTGTGATATCCGGGTGGATGAGGTGGTGGTGGCGATGGCGAGGGGAGCAATGGTGGTGGTGGAGATGGTGAACATGGCGGAGGATTGTGATATCCGGGTGGATGAGGTGGTGGTGGGGATGGGATTTGAGGTGGTGGAGATGGGGGCGGCGGGTGCGAAGGTGGTGGAATTGGAGGTGGTGGGGATGTGGGTGGCGGAATTGGAGGTGGCGGAATTGGAGGCGG
>Ga0209710_1001807_pt1 | contig 15663 bp, 11 predicted proteins | sample ArcticOcean_MG_C_5_FD_187436 | JGI IMG/M metagenome (GOLD analysis project Ga0209710, IMG submission 187436) | Marine microbial communities from western Arctic Ocean - ArcticOcean_MG_CB4_138 (SPAdes) (version 2) | ecosystem: Environmental > Aquatic > Marine > Oceanic | place: Arctic Ocean...
AAGTTCGTTGAAATCAGGAATCGAGATCAATAAAGATAAAAAAATTAAATATCTAAAATTTGGTGGACAAGATGGTTACGATTTAGGGTATTTTTATATGAGAGCACATAAAATTGACGATCTAAGAGGTGATGGAGTTGTTTACTATAAATTTGATGTAAAGACAGGTAATGCAGGCTTGTATTATAGGTTAGACAAAGATCACGAGGTTATTTCAAAAGGAAATTTTCAATATAAAAAAAAAAAAAAAGCATTTGAGTTAAAAGAAGATAACAAAACATTTTTATGGAAAGTTTCTATGGCTAACGAAATTGTAGATATAAATTCTAAAGTTTACGATTACAAAGGATATAGACGATATCAGTATGTAGAGGCAGATGAAAATACACAGAACAAAATTTATACATCAATTAAAAATTATGAAGATGATAAGTATGTACATGTTGGATCAAAGAAAAATAATAAAAGTTCTATGGGATATGAAATAGCTATAAAATATGATGATAGCGATGACAATCTCAACAGGCTATGGAAATTAATATTAGCAGATAAAGATATTGAAAAAAAATACCTTAAATATTCCAAAAATAAAGCGACATTTAAGGGTAAGCCAATTAAAGCAATGGGACTTGCAGTTTTTATTGATTATAAAAAAGAATTATCAATCTTAACTAAGGATATTTATACAAAAGAAATCTCTTCACCGATTGCTTGGGGATGGGAATATTCATATAAAGATCCAGCGAAAATAAAAGGTTTTGCAAAAAACAAAACAGTAGTTGATGGATTTGAAGCTATTAGAAATTGTTACAAAAGTGTTAGGAAGAAAAAATTAAGTTTAAGAGACGGTGAGTGTATACTAGTTGATGTAAGGAGATTTACTGGTGGAGGTCAATATCCTGTAATATGGTATAATTATTTAATTGAAACCAAAAAAAATAGAATATTATTGGCAAAAGAGTCAGAAAAATCCAATCAACAAATAGCTTATGAAATAAAGAAAAAAAAAGAAGATCAAAAAAAGAAGCAAGAATTACTGTTAGCTCAAAAAAAAGCTGAGGAAGAAACAAAGAAACTAGAATTACTTTTAGCTCAAAAAAAAGTTGAGGAAGAAAAAAGGAAAAAAGAACTCTTACAAGCTCAGGAAAAAAAAGATCAAAAAAAGAAGCAAAAATTACTCTTAGCACAAAAAAAAGCTGAGGAAGAAACAAAGAAACAAGAATTACTTTTAGCTCAAAAAAAAGCTGAGGAAGAGAAAAAGAAACAAGAGTTACTTTTAGTGCAAAAAAAAGAGGAAAAGGGGAAGAAACAAGAAGAGCTAATAGCTAAATTAAAAGAACAAGAACAAAAAAAACTAAGTGAATTAGAACTGGCAAAGAAAGAAGCAGAAAAAGAATTTGAGAAAAAGAAAAAAAAATTAAATATAGATAATGATTCTCCTGAAATTATTGTTGCTGAAACAATAACTGTATCAAGCCAAGTGTATAAATTGAAAGGAAAAGTCAAAGATAAAAGTGATTTTTTTTTAGAAGTTGATGGTCAACCGGTTAAAGTAAATAAAGACGGAGAGTTTTTATTTGAAGGATTTATAATTAATACAAATGAAGGTGAGGAATTAACTATAGTTGCAGTAGACAGATGGAATAATAGTTCTCAAAAAAGTGTAAAGATAAATGTTGAATTAAAAGAAATGAAAGTTGCCAAAGGTTACGAAAAATTACTTCCAAACAAAATAAGTACTAAAAAAGATAAAAATAAAATTGCAATTATAATTGGTGTTGAAAAATATGAAAATCTTACGAATTTAGATGCTGTATTTGCAAATAGAGATGCTAACGCTTTTAGAGAATATGCTGTTAGAGCTCTTGGAATAGATCCTTCAAATATAAATTTATTAGTTGACAAAGATGCTAGTAGACCCAAAATATTAAAAGCATTAAAACTTTGGCTTCCTAAAATAGGTGGGGAAAATAGAGATATATATTTATTCTTTGCAGGTCATGGATTAGCATCTGATGATGGAAAAAATTTATATATTTTACCTCAAGATGGTGATGCAAGTTTATTAGAAGACACAGCCATTACAAGAAATGAAATTATAAAAATATTACAAAAAACAAACCCAAAATCTGTAACAATGTTTTTTGACACTTGCTATAGTGGTCAAACAAGAAATGAAGAAACTTTAGTTGCAAGCTTAAGGCCAGTAAGAATAGTTGCAGATGACCAAGCAATCCCAAATAATTTTACTATTTTCACAGCATCAGCAAACGATCAAACATCAGGAAGTATAGAGGAGGCTAAACATGGAATGTTTTCTTATTATTTGATGAAAGGAATGGAAGGAGCAGCTGATGAAAATAAAGATAATAAAGTTAGTAATGGTGAGTTAATTACATATATACAAGGCAATGTTAGTAAAGTTGCTTTCTCACAAAATAGAGAGCAAGACCCAGGTATGTCAGGTGATAAAGATAAGATATTATTTACTTATCGATAGTTAGTTTTTCGTACAAGTTTGATACTATAAAATCCCATTTTATTTGATAGAGTATCGAAATGAAGAGCTTACTAGCATATCTATTTATAGTTTTTGGTTTGGGGTTTTTTTTCAATACAGTAACTAACTCAAATTCTTATGCAGCTGGTAAGTGGAAAATTGGATACATAGATGATAACGGAAAAATATTCTATTCTAGTTCAACAACTGAACAGTTTGCAGATGTTAATGCTTTTCATAAGTGTCAAGGTGGTGGTAAAAATAGAGGTGGCCAGTACAATACAAATATAGTTTGTATAAAATATAAAATAAAAGATCCAGATGGAACTACAAAAGATCTTTTAAAAAAAGAAGTTACATGGCAAGTTAATGTGAGACCACTCGGACAGCAGATTTTTAAGGAATATAATGTAAGCAAAACATATAGTATAAAAAAACCCTCTGATGTAAAAAAATATTTTTCGAAAACTATTAAAAAAGCTTTAGCTCCTTGTGAAAATGATAAAAAAGCTATGGTTAAAAAAAACGGGTCATATAATAATGGCTTTGGAATATGTTCAGTAATTTCTATTATTTATACTGAAACCCTTGATCCATCAAACAATGCAAAATTAGTAAACATCGGTGGTATTAATCTAACAGATATTTTTGTTAATTTAAATGGTTTTGAATATGGAGAAATGCCCAGTACAGATACTAAAATTGCTAAAATAGAAAAAATTGAAAAGATAAATAAAATAGAAAATAAACAATCTTCGCAAAATAAGTCAACAATAGATTTGTCAAATATTTATATTGCTAAAAGATTTGGTGAACCTGGGTTCTTTATAGCTAATAATAAAAATGACTCTATTAAAAGATGTCAAAATGCCAATCCAACTTGGAATAAATTAAATTGTAAAATTGTAACACTTCCAAGTGAAACAATTGAAATGATACTGGCTCAAAAAGATTCTAAAAAAGGAATAAAAATCAAAGATGTCAAAAAAAAAAAGACACTAGTAGTCAAAAAAGAAAAAAAGAAAAAAAAATTAATAGTTAAAAAACAAAAAAAAGAATGGCAAGTCTGGAAAATAAGACAAAAGAAAGCAAAAAAAGAAAAAGAAAATAAACAATCTACACAAAATACGTCAACAATAGATTTGTCAAATATTTATATTGCTACAAGATTTGGACACCCCGGTTACTTTATAGCTAATAATAAAAATGACGCTATTAAAAAATGTCAAAATTCTAAATATTTAGAATTAGGTGCGTCAGTAATAAGAGCTTGTAAAATTGTAGCTCTTCCAGATGAAACAATTGAAAAGATACTAGCCCAAAAAGACTCTAAAAATGGAATAAGAATTAAAAATGTCAAAAAAAATAAAACACTAGTCGCTAAAAAAGAAAAAACTAATAAGATTTTATCTCAAAAAATAACAACAGACCAAAAAGATAATGAGGCTCCAATATTAATTGTTGATGAAAATATTATAGTTAATAGTAGCTCTTATTCTTTTGTTGTTAAAGCTGAAGATGTTGGTTCTGAAAAAATTTTCATTCAAGTTAATGGTGTAACTTCTGAGTTTACTGATGGTATTTATGAAGTTCAAAGATTTAGCCCTGTTGATGAAAAGATAACATTAGTAGCCATTGATCAATGGGGTAACAAATCCAATACAAAAACTATTAATATCAAAGTTGAAATAAAAGATACAATAGTAACAGAAAAAATTGAAAAGCTTAATCCTTCTAAATTAAAAATGGAAAAAGTAAAAAACAAAGTAGCGTTAATCATTGGTATTGAAAATTACTCACAATCTCCTGATGCAACTTTTGCTAACTTAGATGCTAAATATTTTTATGAATACGCGTCAAAGGGATTTGGTATAAAAAAAGAAAATATTAAATTATTGATTGATAATGATGCCACTTTAATTAAATCAATTGGGGTTTTATCAAAATGGCTGCCATCTAGAGTTAAGGCAGAAGAAACAGATTTGATAATATTTTTTGCTGGTCATGGTCTAGCTTCTAATGACGGAAAAGACTTATTTTTACTTTCCCAAGATAGTGACCCTGATTTATTAGCTAGAACAGCTTTATCTAGAACAGAATTATTTAAAGAAATCATTAAACTTAATCCTAAAAGTGTAACAATGTTTTTAGATACTTGTTATAGTGGTGTATCCAGAGATGAAAAAACATTACTAGCATCAGCAAGACCTGTTAGAATTATTGCGGATGAGCAAGATACTCCTAATAATTTCACGATATTTTCAGCATCACAGTTAGATCAAATATCATCTGGACTTAAAGATGCAAAACATGGAATATTCTCTTACTACTTAATGAAAGGGCTTGAAGGTAATGCTGATGCTAATAAAGATAAAGATATTACAAATGGCGAACTTCTTGCTTACATGGATCAAAAAGTTGCTCAAAAAGCATCTGAGCTAGGTCGCCAACAAAATCCATCTCTAGCAGGGGATCCTGATAAAATATTAATGAGTTATCAATAATTAAATACTTTCTCATAAGATAAAGAGAAAGACACAGCATGTGAGTAAACAAGGATAAAATATTATTTACTTATATTTAATTATTTATGCACCAGTAAATTCAACAACGTAAGCTTCTAATTCTTTATATGTTTCTGTATTTTTAATTTGATCCAGATGTTTTTTCATAGCTTTATTATTTTCTAATCTATTAATAAATGCTTTGTATAAATTTGACACTGGATATTCTAATAAAATGAAAGTTCTATATTTTCCATTATCCATTTTAAATATTTTATTTTTAGAAATTTCGTAGCCAACAATTGTAACCTCTTCAACTACTAAAGTTGTAACTTTTATAATTTCACTTGCTGTTGATACATCCTCTCCAATACCTGCTTGTACAACAGTTTCATTAACTTTAGCAGCAAGTCTGGTTTCAAGTTTTTTAGCAAGATCTCTTAAAGCTGCATTAGTCGCTGTATCTATTGATCCTTGCATTGTATCAACTACAGCCGTTCCTCTCACATAAATAACTTTTTCATTAGCTTTTGGCATCATGACAAACCAATTAGGAACAGATTCTTGAATTTCTTTTTCTTCTTGTTCTTTTATGCTTTTTATTTTTTCAAGTTGTCTGTTCAAAGCACTTATAAATTCATCTTCATTGTTAACTACATATTCAGATATTGGAGTTTCACCAAGTTCTAAAATGTTTTGTTGGATCAATTTAATTACTTTTTGTCTATCAATTTCAAGATTATCAGCTGTTTTTTTATTTTCTGATTCTATTCTGAGCTGCTCTAGTTGTTTTTCTAAGGCTATAATATTTTCATCATTTGCAAATTCACTATTTTTCGTAACAGGTTTTGCTCCAAGTGAAATTATTTCATTTTCAATCTCCTCTTTAAGAATATCAAGTCTTTCTTTTTTTTGTTTTTCTTCTACCGCTATTTTCAATTTTTCTAACTTATCTCGTATAGTTTGGAGTTTATTTTTTTTTTCTTTCTTTAATTGTTTACGCAAAGCATTAATTTCCTCATCATTAGAAAATTCTTTCCCTTTAGTAATCGGCTCAACACCAAGCTGAATTATTTGATTTTCTATTTCTTTCTTAAGTGATTGACGTTTTTTTTCTTGTTCATCTTTATCTTGAAGACTTTCTAATTCTGCTAATTGATTTTTTAAAGCATTAAGCTCTTCATCAACTGGAAGTTGATTCTTCTTCGTTATTGGTTCAGCTCCTAATGCTATTATTTTGTCTTCAACTTCTTTTTTTAAAGATTTAAGTTGATCGTTTTTTGCTTTTTCATTTTTTGCTTTCTTTTGTCTTATAGCTTCATCTTTTTCAGCGTTGATTATCTTTAAATTTTCCAATTGTTTTCTAAGAGAAATTATTTGATCATCTCTATCTATCTCAGTAACCTTAGTGATAGGTTTTCCACCAAGCTCTTCAATTTCTTTTTCAATTTTAGATTTAAGTTGGTTAATAGAATTTTGTTTTTCTAAATCTTTTATTTGTTTCTTTAAATCAAATATCCATTTTTTATCTGATTGAAACAAACTTCTTTTTTTTACTGGTTTTGCTCCAAGATTATATATTATAATTTTTAACTCTTTAATAATTTCTCGTTCAGCAGAGTGATCTGAAGCCATTGCTTTTGAGAAAAAAGAAATTGAGCTTAAAAATGTTGAGATACCATGACTATAAGAAGGAGTTGGAATAGTTATATTTATAATTATTATTAATCCAATGGATAAGAAAACTTTATATATATTTTTCATTATTTGTAAATTGTATAGCCTATATACTTATATATAATAAATTTTTCTTTGATATAAGCTTTTTTTAAGTCCTCTATTTTTGTGTATTTCTCAAGCCAATTAATGTTTTTTTCCGATCCAATTAAGAGCAAATATTCATCAACACTTCTTTTGTTTAAATTATCTGGAAAGTATATTTCATATTTTGCCTTCTGTGGTAAAGCCACAGATTTCTCAGTTAGATAGTTTTTACTATCTAATATATTTGGGAATATTTTGTTAACCTGATAACCTTTTTTTTCATATGGTGATATTTGAAAAATATTTAAGTAAATTGGTTTTTTTAATATCAAATCAATCTTAAGCTGATCTCCTTCTTTAAAATTTTTTTCATTTAATTTTACATTGAAATTAAATGAATTATCTAAAGTTTGAGATATTTTTATAACCTCAGTTTGAATCTTTATTTTACAAATATAACTTTGTTCATCTGAATTTTCAATCTTTTGGATTAATATATTTTTTTTTAATTCTTTTAATTTTATTATTTCACTATCAAAGGAGCTGAGAAAAAATCGGTTTCTCTCACAAGAAGTTTTTCCATCTACTTCGGAGCACATTTCTATCTCTTCTGTTGAAATTCTTTGTCCTGACACTTTTTCTAAAGCTTTAAGTTTAGCTCTTTCTTTTGCAAGTGAGCAGGCTTCATTTTCACTAGTATTTCCAGTGTAGGTATAATTTCCTTCAGTAATAACTTGTTCTGCTAAAGCAGTGCAAGTTAAGAAAAACAGAATAATTATATTAAAAATTTTTGCTTTTTTAAGCATGGTTTATACTAAAGTCATATTTCGACTTAATCAATAAAGGATGACATAAAATCCATCTCTAGCAGTAGATTCTAATAAAATATTAATGAGTTATAGATAGTTAATTTTGTAATAATTTCAGTGCTAAGTTCCGGTGCATAGAAGAGTTAATAATAGCTCATTTTTTAAAATCTAAGATATAAATTAAGCAGATAATCATTTAATAGGTAAAATATTATTACAGTGGAAAAATATAAATTCAATAAAGGTATAGGATTAACAGCTTTAGGATCTTTTTGGTGGGGTGTTATTGGTGTTATTTACTTCAAATACATTTCTTTTGCTGGCTCAATAGAGGTAGTGATTCATCGGTGCGTATGGACATCTGTAGTTTTGATAATTACTACTTTTTATTTTTCTAAATGGGATGTTTTTTTTGAAATTATAAAAAATACAAGAAATGTAATTTATCTTTTTTTTTCAAGCTTGTTAATTTTTATTAATTGGGCAACTTGGATTTATGCTGTAGGTACAGAAAAAATTATTGATGCAAGTTTTGGTTATTTTATTATGCCGATCTTAAGTGTGTTCTTAGGGCATATTTTTTATGGTGAAAAGATAAATAAAAGAAGAGGGCTTTCCATTCTTCTTGTTTTAATATCTATATTATTCCTCTTATTTAAAAATTTCCATTCGATCCCATGGGTTGGTTTAATTGTTGCTCTAAGTTGGGGTTTTTACAACCTTCTTAGAAAAAAAGTAAATGTTGATACGGATGTTGGTCTTTTAATAGAAAGTCTTTTTATATTACCATTTGCTTTATTTGCATTTTTTTTACTTTTTAAAAACAATCTAAATATCTTTAGTTTAAACGATCCATCATTGATGTTCATATTAATGTTAGCGGGGCCAATGACAGTCATACCTCTATTTTTATATGTAAGGGGTGTTGAGCTATGTGGTCTTGGGCCTACTGGAATGATTTTCTATATAACTCCTACATTTCAGTTTTTATTAGGTTTTTTTTATTATGATGAGGCTTTTTCCTTAGATAAATCATTAAGTTTCATTTTAATATGGATTGCTGTAATTATTTATTTAAAAGATTTATATGAAAATAATTAAATATTTTATAATTATATTTTTCACAATTATAAACAGTTCATTAAATGCTAATGAAAAAGAATTTAATGAGTGGTTGGTAAATTTTAAAATTTATGCTTTAGAAAAAAAAATTTCTGAAGAGACATTTAATCTAGCAATGTCTGATGTAGTGTTTTTACCTAAGGTAATAAAGTATGACCGTTTTCAACCAGAGTTCTATGAGGATACAAAAACGTACATATCCAAGAGAACCTCTAAACAAAAAGTAAAAAAGGGCTCTCAACTTTATGAATTAAATAAAGATTTTATAAATAGGATAGATAATAAATTTTCTGTTGAGAAAGAATTACTTTTAGCATTAATGGGAATAGAGACTAATTTTGGTACTTATGTAGGGAAAATGGATATTTTATCATCACTTGCAACTTTAAGTTATGATCAACGAAGATCTGATTTTTTTACTAATGAATTAATCACAATTCTTAGATTAATAGATTCAGGAAAAATAGACCATGATATTTTATATGGTTCATGGGCAGGAGCCTTTGGTTTTTTTCAATTCATGCCCTCTACAATAGATAGTTATGCAATCGACTATGACAAAAATAACATTATTGAGCTTAAATCTACTAGAGATTCATTTGCATCTGCAGCCAACTATATAAATAAAATAGGATGGAAAAAAAACCAACCATGTTTCATAAAAGTAAAATTGAAAAAAAATATACCTAAAGATATATTAAATACATCAGCAAAGAAACTTCACAATAAAAATAAGTTTAAACTATTAAAGAAATATTTGATTAAGGATGATGGTTTTAATGATCTTAACGAAAATTTGATTGCATCAATAATAACACCAGACAAAGATATTATACCTGATGCTCAAAATTTAAATCCAGCCTACGTAGTTTTTGAAAATTATGAAAAAATACTACAATGGAATAGATCCTTACGTTTTGGTTTAGCCGTATGTACTTTAAAGGAAAAATTTGAAAATGCTTTATAAGAAGTTATTAATCTTATGTTGCTTGATTTTACTAAATAACTGTACAGCAACAACCGTAACAAACAAAAAAATTTCCAATTCATTGGATAATCCGTTTATTAATAAAGGATTTAGTCTCATTTATAATGATAAATATTATAATAATAAGATTATTTCAAAAAAAATTGATGAACGAAGCTTAGTTATTTTTCAAAAAAATTTAAAAAGAAATACAATTGTTAAAATTACTAATATTTTAAACAATAAATCTATTATAGGCACAGTTGGTAGTAATGCCGATTATCCCTTATTTAATAATGCAGTCTTATCACTGAGAATAGCAGACGAGATAGATTTAAATGAAAATGAACCTTATGTAGAAATTTTAGAGGTATCGCAGGACTCGGTATTTGTAGCAAAAAAAGCAAAAATGTTTGAGGAAGAAAAAAAAGTTGCTAACAATGCTCCAGTTAATAATATTAATATTAGCAATCTTAATATTGAAGAAACCAATAACAAAAATAAAATAAGTAAAAAATTTTCTTATGAAATAAAAATAGCTGATTTTTATTTTAATAATACAGCATTATTGCTAATTGATAGAATCACTAAAGAAACAATGATTAAGAATGTAAAAATCAAAAAAATTGATGAAAAAAAATATAGAGTATATGCAGGCCCCTTTAATAGCATTAGCTCTCTACAAAAATCATTTAATGATATAAGCATACTTGAATTTGAAAATATCGAAATTATAAAAAATGATTAAACTAAGATTTATAACAATTTTATTGACACTCTTACTAACGGTTAATTCTAATGCTGCTTTTGATGTAAAGGCTAGAACGGCTATATTGCAAGACTATCTTTCAGGTGAAATATTATTTGAAAAAGATGCTGATAAATCAATTTATCCTGCCTCAATGACAAAAATTATGACTGCAATGGTTGCATTTGATTTAATAAAAAGTGGAGATTTAGATTTAAACGATAAGTTTACAATTTCTGAAAAAGCATGGAGATTGTCTAGACCAGCAAATTCATCAATGTTTATAATGGTTAATGACGAAATAACAGTTGAAAATCTTTTAAAGGGAATAATAATTGTTTCTGGTAATGACGCTTGTGTAGCTCTTGCGGAAGGTATCGCTGGTTCTGAAGAAGCATTCGCAAGTTTAATGACCTCAAAAGCATTAGAGATTGGTATGACTAGTACCAATTTTACTAATTCCTCAGGATTAAATGATCCTAATAATGTCTCAACAGTAAGAGATATATTAATTATGTCCGATTATTTAATTAGAAATTATCCAGAATATTATAGCTATTTTAAAGAATTAGAATTTACATGGGATAGAACTGGTAGTGATCCAATAACTCAACCAAATACAAATTCTCTTCTTAACAAAAATAAATTTGTAGATGGGATTAAAACTGGTTATTTAGCTGTTGAAAAATATTCACTAGCCTCATCTATAGAAAGAAATGGAAGACGATTAATTGCTGTAGGAAGTGGATTTAAAACGAAAGGCAGCAGATCATATGAATCAAATAAATTATTAAATTATGGCTTGTCTCAATTTGCAACTATAGAAATTGCAAAACAAAATAAAATATTTACAGCTCTTGAAGTTTGGCAGGGAAAAAAAGCAACAGTTAACGCCTATATTAATCAGGATATTTACAAAACTTTACTTAAATCTGAAAGCTTAAATAGACAAAAGTATTTAAAAGTGACTGTTAATTATCAAGGACCATTAAAAGCACCCATTAAAAAAGATGATGTTATAGGTAAATTAAGGATAGCTTATAAAAATGAACTGGTATCAGAGCATGATTTACTTGCTTTTGAGGAAGTTAAAAGATTGAATATAATTTTCAGGTTAATAAAATCAATTAATTTTTTGATTTGGGGCGATGTCTAAAAAACCAATAATTGTATTTGAGGGCATAGAAGGTACTGGCAAATCTCATCACATAAAAAATGTTGCAAACTACCTAAAACGTAAAAAAATTAAATTTATTCAAATTAGAGAACCAGGTGGTAGTGCAAATTCAGAAAAAATAAGAAATCTCATTCTCAATAACAAATCTACATTTAATAAAGAAACTGATTTACTACTTTATATTGCTGCTAGAAGTGAAAATATAGAAATTGTAAGAAAAAATATTGGTAAAAAAATTATACTAATAGATAGATTTTCAGACTCAACAATTGCTTATCAACATTATGGGATGGGTATAAGCCTCAAGTTTATAGAAAATATCAATAATCATATTTTAAGGAATGTTAAAATTGATTTTACTTTTTTAAACACTGTTAATTTAACAAATATGAAAAAAAGACTTAGACTAAGAAAAAAGCTCAATAGATATGATAAATTTGACAATAAGTTTTATGAAAAAGTTCAAAATGGTTTTATAAAAATATTAAAAAAAAATCCAAAAAAATATATTAGAATAAATTCAAATCTAGATATAGATCTTAACGAAAATATAATATTAAATAAAATTAACGATTTAATTTAGATTTATGAATTTAAAACCATCAGAAAACATTAAGATTTATGGTATGGAAACTTTCTTCATGGAGATAGCAAGACTACATAATCAAAAAAAAATGCCAAATAAAATTTTACTATCTGGCAAAAAAGGATCAGGTAAGTCAACATTAGCTTATCATTTAATCAACTATGTTTTATCTGAAAATGAAGAATTTAAATATAATTTAGAAAATTTTAGCATCAATGAAAATAATAAATCTTATAAACTTTTGCAAAATAACTCACATCCTAATTTCTATTTAATAGATTTATTAACTGAAAAAAAAAGCATAGATGTAGGCCAAATACGTGAAATGATTAATTACACAAATAAATCAACATTTAATAATATGGCAAGATTTATATTAATAGATAATATTGAAAATCTTAACAAAAATTCTGTTAATGCACTACTTAAAATTATTGAAGAGCCAAATGAAAATGTTTTTTTTATCTTAATAAACAATAGTGAAAAAATTTTACTGCCTACTCTTAAATCACGATGTTTAACTTTTAAGATTAGTTTAACATTTGATGATTCTTTGAATATTTCAAACTCAATACTTGAAAAAAATGTTCTAGAATTTGTCAATTATGACTTAATAAGCTATTACAATTCGCCCGGTCAAATCATTAGCTTATTTAATTTTGCTGAGGAAAAATTAATTAATTTAAAAGAGCATACCATTTCAAGTTTTATAAATTTAATAATAGAAAATAATTATTATAAAAAAAATAAATCTGTTAAAGTTTTATTAATAGATTTAATTGAACTATTTTTTTTAAAAAAATACACGATAATAGATACAAAAATTTCACTAATTAATTTTTATCATAATTTTATAAAAAAGATTCATGATACAGAAAAATTTAATCTCGATGAGGAAAGTTTATTTTTAGAATTTAAATCAAAATTATTATAGATGGATAAAAATTATTATATCACAACTCCAATTTACTACCCATCAGCAAAACCTCATATGGGGCATGCTTATTCAAGTATTGCTGCTGATTTTTTTGCCAGATTTAAACGTATAGATGGCTTCAATGTTCATTTTTTAACAGGTACAGACGAGCACGGTTTAAAAATACAAAGAGCGGCAGAAAAAAGAAATATTGATCCTCAAACTTTTTGTGATGAAATTAGTCAAACATTTAGAGATCTTTCAAAAACATTGAATTTGTCTAATACAGATTTCATTAGAACCACAGAAGAAAGGCACAAAAAAACAGTTCAACACTTATGGAATGAACTTGAAAGAAATGATGATATCTATTTATCGAAATATTCTGGTTGGTACTCTGTTTCTGATGAAGCTTTTTATAGTGATGAAGAAATTAGTGAAAAAGAAAACATTAAGATAGCGACATCGTCTGGTTCAGCAGTTGAATGGATAGAGGAAGAGTCTTATTTTTTTAGGCTGTCTAAATGGCAAGATGAATTGCTAAATTATTATGAAAAAAATCCTGACTTTATTTCACCAAAATCTAGAAAAAATGAAGTAATTAGCTTTGTAAAAGGGGGGTTAAAAGACCTATCTATAAGTCGTAAAGCATTCTCTTGGGGTATCAAAGTCCCTAATAGTGCAGATCATGTAATTTATGTTTGGCTCGACGCTTTAACTAACTACATAAGTGCATTAAACTATCCAGATACAAATGACACTCTGTTTAAAAAATTTTGGCCAGCATCTGTTCACTTAATAGGTAAGGATATATTAAGATTTCACTCTGTATATTGGCCTGCATTTTTAATGGCTGCAAAAATACCTTTACCTGAGAAAATTTATGGTCATGGCTGGATTTTATCTGGCGATGAAAAGATGTCTAAATCAAAAGGAAATATTCTTGACCCTTTAGATATTATTGAAATTTATGGTCTTGATCCCTTAAGATATTATTTAATTAAAGAAGTTTCATTTGGTAATGATGGTAACATTTCTAAAGATAGGTTAGAGGATTGTATCAATAGTGATTTGGCTAATAACTATGGAAACTTGTGTCAAAGAGTTACTGCATTTGCTGAAAAAAATTGTTCATTAACTATACCTGATAATAAAAAATTTAATGATGAAGATTTAGTAATGCTAAATAAATTTACTGATAATTTAGATACAATACGAACAGAAATTGACAATCAAAATATTAATTATTATATCAATTTTATTGTTAGTGCTTTATTTGAAGCAAATAAATATTTTAATGATCAAGAACCTTGGAAAAAAAAAAATGATAAAGACAGATTGAATACAATTGTCTACACATCCTTAGAAATGATTAGAAAAATTTCATTCATGCTTTATCCTATAATCCCAAGTTCAATAGAAAAAGCCTTAAAGATTTTCAATTTAAGTGTTGATGCAATTATTTTTGAATCTATTTCAAAACATGACTATCTTATGTCTGGAAAACCAATTAATAAAATTGATATTTTGTTTAAAAAAATTGAAAAGAAAAATGATTGATTCTCATTGCCATTTAGATCACGAACCTTTACTTGAGAATTTAAGTGATGTTATAAAAAGATCTAAAGAAGTTGGTATCTCAAAACTATTAACTATATGCACCACAATAGAAAGTTTTGATAGAATAAAAAATATTATTAAGATAGATCCAATGATTTATGGTACATTTGGAATTCACCCTCATGAAACTGAGGAAAGTCTTTTTATTGACAAAAATTATATAATTAACCAAATAAATCAAAATGAGCGAATTATTGGTATTGGTGAAACTGGCCTAGATTTCTTTTACAATCATAGTAATAAAGAAAGACAAATTGATAGCTTTAAAGCTCATATAGAGGCTTCTATGGACCTTAATATACCAGTTATTATACACTCTAGAAATGCTGAGGATGAAACGTACAAAATTTTAAAATCATATAAATCTGAAAAATTAAAAATCTTAATGCATTGTTTTACAGGCTCGCTAAATTTTGCAAAACAATTGCTTGAATTAGATGCATTTTTTTCTGCAAGTGGAATAATTACATTTAAAAATAGTTTAGACCTTCAGGAAACTTTTAGAAATATTCCCTTAGATAAACTGCTTGTTGAAACGGATAGTCCATTTTTGGCTCCTATACCTATGAGGGGAAAAAAAAATGAACCAAGTTTTATTAAATATACTCTTGAAAAATTGTCTATTTTAAAAGAAAAGACACACCAACAGATGTCGGACTTAACTACTGAAAATTTTAATAAACTCTTTAACTTATAATAATGTCTCTAAAATTTGTCATTTTGGGTAGTGGTAGTTCAATGGGTGTACCAAGGGCAGATGGTTATTCAGGTAATTGCGATTTAAATAATAAAAAAAATTTTAGGACTAGATGTTCTGCTTTGATTAAATTTGAAGATCAGAATATTTTAATAGATACATCACCAGATTTGAGGTCACAACTACTAAAAAATAAGATCAAATCTATTAGTAAAGTTTTTTACACTCATCCTCATGCAGATCAAACACATGG
>Ga0209710_1001812_pt1 | contig 15650 bp, 14 predicted proteins | sample ArcticOcean_MG_C_5_FD_187436 | JGI IMG/M metagenome (GOLD analysis project Ga0209710, IMG submission 187436) | Marine microbial communities from western Arctic Ocean - ArcticOcean_MG_CB4_138 (SPAdes) (version 2) | ecosystem: Environmental > Aquatic > Marine > Oceanic | place: Arctic Ocean...
GAGATAGAAGAAGAAATAAAAGAATTTTTAGATCTTTGTGGATTCAAAGAATTAACGCTGGAGTTAGAGCGGAAGGTTTAACTTATTCTAAATTTATAAACGGTTTAATTAAGTCTAAAATTAAAATAGATCGTAAAGTATTGGCGGATATTGCCTACCACAATCCCGAAACCTTTAAATCTATTGTAAAAAAGGTACAATCTCATCTAAATTAAATTAAAACTTTTAATTTTTAGATGAACAATCTGACCACATTAGAACAAGAACTTTTTAATAAATTTTCTCAATTAGAATCTAAAGAAAGTTTAGAAAAATTCAAAATAGAAATTCTTGGAAAAAAAGGCACTCTTTCAAAACTGTTTCAGGACTTAGCAACTATTGATAAGGAGAAAAAAAAAGAATTTGCCTCACAGCTAAACATTTTAAAAACCAAGGTTCTAGATCAATTTAATACTCTTCATATAAAATTTGAACAAGAGGAGATTCAAAAAAAATTAGAAAGCCAAACTATAGATATTAGTTTATCAGCAGCAATAAAGCCGCAAGGAAAGATTCATCCAGTATCACAAGTAATAGATGAGCTAACTTGTATATTTGCAGAATTGGGTTTTTCAGTGGCGGAAGGACCGGATATTGAAAATGAATACAATAATTTTACAGCCTTAAACACACCACCCAATCATCCAGCACGTGACATGCATGATACTTTTTATTTAGACGAACAAAAAGAATTATTGATGAGGACTCATACTTCGCCTGTTCAAATTAGAACAATGTTAAATGAAAAACCGCCCTTAAAAATTATCGCACCTGGAAGAACCTACCGATGTGATAGTGATCAAACACATACTCCAATGTTTCACCAGTTAGAAGGTCTGTATGTTGACCAAAACATAACCATGGCAGATTTAAGAGGATGTTTGGATTATTTTTTAAAAAAATTTTTTGAAGTAGATCAAATTAAAATGCGTTTTAGACCTAGCCATTTTCCCTTTACAGAACCTTCTGCTGAAGTGGATATTGGATATGAAATCAAAAATGGAAAGATCACCATAGGACAGGGTGATCAATGGTTAGAAATTTTAGGTTGTGGTATGGTGCATCCAAATGTTTTGAAGAATGCAAAAGTAGATATTAAAAAGTACCAAGGCTATGCTTTCGGAGTCGGAATTGATCGATTGGCAATGTTAAAATATGGCATTAATGATCTGAGGTCATTTTTTGATAGTGATGTGAGATGGTTAAAACATTTTGGATTTAATGCAAATGATGTCCCCACTAATTATAGGGGTTTATCAAAATGAACATCACTCTAAATTGGTTAAAAAAATATTTAAAAACAAAATCTACCACAGAACAAATTGGAGAAAAACTTACATCTATTGGTCTTGAAGTTGAAAGTATTAGCTCGGCCAAAAGTAATTTATCTAATTTTAAAGTTTGCAAAATATTAAAGGCCATTAAACACCCAGATGCAGATAAGTTAAAAATTTGCGACGTAGATATTGGAGATGGAAAAATTACTAAGGTTGTGTGCGGAGCCACCAATGCGCAAGATAATTTAATTACAGTTTATGCCTCTCCCGGCACAGTTATTCCTTCCAATGGTATGAAGCTTTCTATTGCAAAGATTAGAGGAGTGGAATCTTTTGGAATGCTATGTTCAGAGTCTGAACTAAACATTTCAGATAGTAGTGATGGAATTATGGAGCTAGACTCCAAACGTAAAATAGGTAAGAACTTTTTTAAAGAAAATTTAGATCCCATGATTGATATTTCCATAACCCCCAACAGGTCTGATTGCCTTGGAGTAAGGGGCATTGCTAGAGATTTGGCAGCATCTGGAGAAGGTACTTTTCTTAAATCTAAAAAGGAAATAATAAAAGTTACATCAAAAAAAACTATTCCAGCTGAAGTTAAAAAAGATTCTGGGTGTTACCAATTTGGGAGCTGTTATATCGAGGGTGTTCAAAACAAAGAAAGTCCGGACTGGTTAAAAAAAGACTTAGAGTCAATTGGTCAAAAGTCTATTTCTGCAATTGTAGATATTACCAACTATGTAATGATAGATATGAATAGACCGTTACACGCTTATGATGCAAATAAGATATCTGGTAAGATTGTCGTCAGAAGGTCAAAAAAGAGTGAGCATTTTGAAGCGCTAGATAATAAAAAATATGAACTTTCTGCCGAAGACTGTGTTATTGCCGATCAATCAAAAGTTCTTGGTCTTGGCGGAATTATTGGAGGAATCTCTACTGGTACAGAGATGTCAACAACTGACATTGTTTTAGAAGCTGCAAGCTTCGATCCAGTTACAATTGCGAAATCTTCTAAGAAACTTGGATTATTAACAGATGCAAAATATAGATTTGAAAGAGGAGTTGATCCCATGTCTATAGAAGAAGGATTAGTAAAAGCTTCAAAGCTAATACAAGAAATATGTGGTGGAAAAATTAGTCCAATCAAAATTATTGGAAAATCTAATTATAAAGAAAAAAAAATTGTTTTTACTATAGATAATTTCAAAAAATTAATAGGCTTTGAGATTTCTAGCATGGAAAGTAAAAAGATTTTGGAAGATTTGGGTTTCGGAGTGAAGAGTAAAAAAAATACATTAGAATTGATAGTGCCTAGTTTTCGACCAGATATAAATCAAGAAGTAGATATTATTGAAGAACTTATTAGAATTAAGGGTTATGATAACATTCCTCTTACCGAGCCTGATAGAGATATTTTAAAACCAGCTTTAAATTTCCATCAAAAAATATTTCATCACATCCAAAGATCTATTGCTTCTTTAGGATATTTAGAGACTATCACTTGGTCTTTTACTAATTCAAAAATAGATGATTTTTTCTCAGATAAGAAATTACGATTGATAAATCCAATATCTTCAGATCTTGACACCTTAAGAACATCTATATTTTCTAATTTGTTAATTCATGCAAAGAACAATGCAGATAGGGGACATAAAGACTTAATGCTTTTTGAGGTTGGTCCTGTATTTAAAGGAAAGCAGCCAGGACAACAAAATATTTTTGCCTCAGGTATTGTTATGGGAAATAAGATAGAAAAAAATTGGATGATGAAAACTCAAGCCTTTAATGCCTATGACTCTAAATCGGATGTGGTTCAAATTTTGATAGATCTTGGGATAGATAGTTCCAAGCTTATTGTTGAAAGTAAAAGCAATTTATCTTTTCATCCTGGTAGATCTGGTTCTTTTTATTTAGGATCAAGCAAAGGACCATTGCTTGCAAGCTTTGGAGAGATTAATCCAATTATTGTCAATCAATTAGAGTTGAATCATTATTCGCCCTGTGGGTTTGAAGTTTATTTAGATAACATTTCCAAACCAAAAAGAAGCCAAAAAGATGCAAAACCAAATTATGCGGTATCAAAGTTTCAGGCAGTGGATAGGGATTTTGCTTTTATCGTCGATAAGAGTATTAGTGCCAATGAACTTATCAAAGAGGTTAAAAAGTGTGACCCGTTATTAATAACTAATATTAATATTTTTGATATATATGAAGGCGAGAATATTGAAAAAGGAAAAAAATCAATCGCTTTTAGCATCAAGCTACAGTCCATGGAAAAAACTTTAGATGAAAAAACAATCGAAGAAACTAGTCAAAAAATTATATCCGCAATTCAGTCTCATGTAGGCGGCACTCTCAGAAGCTCATGAGCGCTACAGAACTAATAAGAAATTTTTCTATTGTAGCTCATATAGATCACGGAAAATCTACGCTTGCTGATCGTCTTATTCAAACCTGCGGTGGATTGCAATCTCGAGAGATGAAAGAGCAAGTTCTAGATTCCATGGATATTGAGCGTGAAAGAGGAATTACCATCAAGGCTCAAACCGTTCGCTTGAATTATAAACATAAAGACGGAAAAATTTATATTTTGAATATCATGGATACACCTGGCCATGTAGATTTTAGCTATGAAGTTAGTCGCTCCTTAGCAGCCTGTGAAGGGTCCTTGTTAGTAGTGGATAGTACACAGGGTGTAGAGGCACAGACGCTTGCAAATGTTTACCAAGCCATGGACAATAACCACGAAATTGTAGTTGTTTTAAATAAAGCTGACCTACCAGCTTCTGAGCCAGAGTTGGTTAAACAGGAAATTCAAGAAGTTATTGGTTTAGATACTTCTAACGCAATCTTGGCGTCAGGAAAAACAGGAATAGGAATCGAGGATATTTTAAGCGCAATTGTAGAAAAGTTACCAGCTCCAATAAGTGAAAGTGACGATCAGCTAAAAGCTTTATTAGTAGATAGTTGGTACGATAGTTATTTAGGTGTTGTAATTTTAGTAAGAATTATAGATGGCCACATTAAAAGAGATGATGAAATTCTTATGATGTCCAATGGTGCAAAATATAAAATTGACAAGGTCGGAGTTTTTACTCCGAAGCCTATAAACAAAGATAATTTGGGCCCAGGAGAAATGGGTTTTATAGTTACTGGAATTAAAAGCGTTTCAGAAACAAAAGTAGGAGATACCATTACATTGTCAAAAAATCCTATTACAAAAGCGTTACCGGGATTTAAGCCAAGTAAGCCAGTTGTATTTTGTGGTTTATTTCCCGTAGATAGTTCAGATTATGGGTTATTAAGAGATAGTTTGGGAAAATTGTCGCTAAATGATTCTAGTTTAATTTATGAGGCAGAATCTTCTTCTGCCCTTGGGCTTGGTTTTAGATGTGGTTTTTTAGGATTATTGCACCTTGAAATTGCAGTTCAACGATTAGATAGAGAATACAATTTAAATTTAATAACAACCACACCTGGTGTGGTCTATAAATTAGAAAAAATAGATGGAACCAAATCAGACTTGCAAAATCCAAGCAGTATGCCCGAACCCAATTATATTAAAACTATTAAAGAACCTTGGATTGACGCTACATTAATTACACCGGATGAGTATTTGGGAAATATTATTAAGCTTTGCGAAGAAAAAAGAGGACTGCAAAACAACCTATCTTACTCTGGCAATAGAGCAGTTTTAAAATATAAACTGCCATTGAACGAAGTGGTTTTTGATTTTTATGATCGTTTGAAATCTATTTCAAGCGGCTATGCCAGCTTTGATTATGAAATAACTGATTATAAAGATGGAGACTTAATTAAGCTCTCTGTTTTGGTTAATGCAGAACCTGTAGATGCGTTATCTATGATTATTCATAGAGAGTTTGCGGTAAGACAAGGAAGATTAATATGCGAAAAATTAAAAGAGCTAATTCCAAGACACCAATTTCAAATACCCATTCAAGCAGCCATAGGGGGAAAAATTATAGCTAGAGAAACAATACAAGGTTTTAAAAAAGATGTTTTAACAAAAATCCATGGTGGTGGAGCAAGAGATAGAAAAAGAAAATTATTAGATAAGCAAAAAAAAGGAAAGTCTAGAATGAAGCAGTTTGGTAACGTAGAAATACCCCAAGAAGCTTTTATTGGAGTTTTAAAAATAAATAAAGATGCCTAATCGGAGAGATGTGAGAGCGGTTTAATCAGCACGCTTGGAAAGTGTGTAAACAGGCAACTGTTTCGAGGGTTCGAATCCCTCTCTCTCCGCCAAATATATAAAGAAGTTATAATAAAAATTTAATAATACTTATCCACCAATAAAACTAATTATTTAAACCTTCATTAATTATTTTTTTAAACTTGTTGTTTTCATCAATCAATTTTTTAATTGGATCGAGGTTCAGGTTGAAAGGGTTATCTTTGAAAACTTCTATTTTTAAAACTCCAAATTTATGCAATAAATCCTCATATTTAGCATGTGTTGGATTTTTAATTTTGCTGAAGATATCCCAAAAACTAAAGGCAGATTTTAATTTATAACCTATGCAAATTAAGTATTGAGACAAACCAATTTCATAATTATCAATAACCTCCTGTCTAACATTCAGAGGAATCATAGCATTCCACCAGTTTACAAAATCGTTGTCTTGCACGAGGCTATTTGAAAATGTCATCATAAAACTTTGTATATGTTTTTTTCTTTCATTAGATTTGGTCAGTCCATAAAATTCAAAATTATCTTTTTTAATTCCATTTTGTATATATTGAATATAAAGCTTGTCCGGATCAATGATAACAAAACTAGTGTTCATTAATGTTATTTGCCAGTCCGACTTTTCTTCAAGAAGTTTTCTTATGCCATATCGGTAAGAATAAAAATCATAACCAACATTTTTTCTAACAAATGTTTCTATAAAATTTGGTATTTTGTATTTTTCTTCTTCATTTAAATTTGTAGATACTAAAATTATACGATCAAAAAAATTATTAAAAACATTCAATGCACTTATCGTGTCCTGCCGGATTTTACCAAATCTATTAAAATGAGCCACTACTAGGGCTTTCCGTAATTGCTTCATTTAATCATTGTTTTTATCCTGAATATATTTGTTTGTGTCAAAGAAAGTTACACAATTTTCAAAAACAGAAAATTTTTTTTGAAACCAATATGACAAATAGTGCTCAGCAAGAAATCCAAGCATTCTAATCTCGTAACCTGATAGCCTGCTCATATCAAAAGCATCTTCGCATCTATATAGCCACGGAAAGATATTTTCATAATACTCTCGGAGAATTTTAACCCCACGACATATGAATAGATTGTAGGGGTTAAAGGAAAAATTATGCAAATAATTTTCAAAATCATTTCTGTCTTCTGATGACAGTAAGTTTATGGCTTTTATAAGATAAGAATCACCATGGAAAATTTTGAAATGATCATAAAGGCTATGTCTTTGCTTAAGAAGAATATTTAAATTCGAGAATGTATTTTGGAAACCATAATTTTTTATTATTTTTGAATTCTTAATTTTTCCAATAGAAATTTTTTCGGCAAGTATTACATCGGAGTTTTTCCAGCATTCCCGTTCATCTAAAATAACATTTTGTTCTAAATCCGCAAAATTTTTAGGAACAGAATTTTTTATAGTCCAAAATCTTCTATATGTAGAAAAACCAATCCATTTTGCAGATTGCAAATTATCTAAATAATTTTTCCATATCCAGTAGTGAAAAGTATATTCACCATAATATTTATTTTTGCGAGCAATGTTATTTCCACCTGTATCTAAAAGCCAATCATCATTATATGTATTGTCGCCAAGCCCAACAGGTACATAATTTAATTTTTTAAAAAACTGACTATTATCATTATAAATAGATAGACAAAATATTTTTAAACTATTCATAGATGGGTATTAGTTAATTTTTTTTTATAAATTTAAGTGCTATTATAATTTATATTATAAGTATTTAAAAAATAATTAATATTTAAAAAATGACCAAAGGTGCCAAGAGAGTAAAATTTTTTGATTGTATAACTTTTTTTCGTGAAAATTTTATTACAAATATAAGATTTGAGATTTTAAAAAATTCCGTAGATTATTTTGTCGTATGCGAATCTAAGTATGATCACCTGGGAAATGAAAAGAATTTCAATTTTAAATTGTCAAATTCTAGTCTCAAAAATAAAATTATATATATTAAGATGCATGAGAAGTTGCCCAATTCTCTTAACGCCTGGGAAAGACAGGCATATCAAAGAGACTACATGTTAAGAAATATAAAAAAAGTATCCAAAGATGACTATATTTTCTTTTCAGACCCTGATGAAATTCCAAATCCCAAGGTTTTAGAAAATTTCAATCTAGAAAAAAAATATGGAATTTTTCTACAGGATCATTTTGTTTATAAATTCAATATATTTAACAAGTATGATACGCCATGGTCTGGCACGAGAGTTTGTAAATATAAAAATCTCAAATCTATTGATTTTATGAGGCAAGGAGTTCTTATTAAGAATATTAATAAGTGGTGGAGACCTGACAAGGAAAAAAATATTCAGGTGGTTAAAAATGGTGGATGGCATTTTAATAATGTTTTTTCACCTCGGGAAATTAGCATTAAATTGAAAACTTTTGCACATCAAGAATTTTCAAAGGAAGAATTTTCAAACACTGCTGTGATAAAAAGAAAAATTTATCAATTAAAAGATTTATTTGGTAGAGGGCAGAAATTTAAAATAGTATCATTAGGTCCCACGTTTCCAGAGTATATTTTGAGAAACAAGTCTCGCCTAAGTAAATTTATTGTATAAATTTTTTGTAAGACAATAATTTATATATTAAACAAGGCTATTTAATTTACCGATGTTAATTGATAAATTTCTCTTATATTTTTTTTTCAGTATTTTTTTTGCAGAAATTTTTTTTACGTAGGGTTTTGACAGCTTAGCAAAGCTATAAATAGTCTGTTTTTTGCCCGCCATATTTAGTATGCCTTTGCAACTTATTATTTTAGGTATTAATTTTGCCACTTCATCGTAATATAGAAAATTTGCAATAACATCGTGATAGGCCTGATTGTGAACAAATGGTTTTTCACTCATATAAATTCTTAAAATTAAAAAATTTTTACACATTTGCACTGCACATTCGCCCCCCATTTTTGAAAGGGCATATTTGTTTATTGGGAGCACGGGAGAGTCTTCCTTTGTGTCTTTCGAGCCAGAAGAATAAACATAATTTGTTGAAAAATAAATTAATTTAATGTTCATCTCTATGCAAATTAGCGCCAAATAAGAGGTACCAACAATATTAGCCCTAATACTTTTTGCTGGCCAAAGTTCATGCGCATTCATTGGTCTAGATATTGCTGCAGCATGTATCACTATTTTTGGTTTTGTTTTTTGTAAAAATTTTTTAACGGAAAGATAGTTTTCTATATTCAGCTCTTTTCTAGACGGATAAAGTATATTTTTTAATGGATACTTTTTTTTAAAAACTCTTCCAAATCTTCCAGACGCACCAGTAAAAATTATCTTTTCTTTATAAAAATTCATTTTTTTTTATAGATTATAAATTGTTAAACAATATTCCTTCAAAGTCTTTTTTTGATAAAATTGGTTTTTTGCAAGGCCAGCTAATTTTAAGAACAGGGTCATTCCACAAAAGCGTAGTCTCACTTTTTTTATCTCTATAATTTGAGCATTTATAATATACAGAACATTCTTTTGATAGGCATATAAACCCGTGAGCAAAACCAGCTGGTATTAAAATTGATAATTCTGATTTTTCAGAGAGCTCTATAGAAAAATTTTTTCCATATGTTTTGGATTTTTTGCGTAAATCTACACAAACATCAAATATCTTGCCACGCACAACAGTTAATAATTTTGCCTGAGCTTTTTTTTTTTGGAAGTGCAACCCTCTTAATACATTTTTCTTTGAGTGTGACATACAATCAAAGACATAGTCATTATTATGCTCTAGCTTGTTTTGGAAAACTTCTCTAAAAGAGCCTCTTTTATCTTTAAAAATTTTTGTTTTTATTAATTTCAACCCTGCAAATTTTGTTTTAATTAATTTCATTTTTATTAAATTTTTTTAAGATAATTGCTATAATCACAGTTACCATAAAAATTTATATTAGCAGTCAATTGTTTTTTGTTTATCCATTTTTGATTGAGGGCTATCTCATCTAGACAGGCAATTTTAATGTCTTGCACTTTTTCTACTGAATGAACAAAATTAGATAAGCTTGTCAAATCTTCAATTTTTCCAGCATCCGACCAAATTGCTCCCCTTCCAATTTCTTCATGTCTTAAATTTTTACTGTTTTGATAGGATTTCAAAACATCAGTAATTTCTAATTCATTTCTTTTGGACGGCTTTATTTTGCTTGCAATCTGGACTACCTCGTTATCAAAAAAATATAAACCTGTAATTGCTTGATTCGAAATAAATTTTTTAGGCTTCTCTACAATATTTTTTATTTGTGATTTTTTAATTACAGCTACACCGAAACTTTCTGGATTCTTCACTTTCTTTAGAAAAACGGTTGCACCTGAATTGTGACTTTTTGCTTTTAATAGTTTTGCTGTTAAACTTTGACCATAAAAAAAATTGTCACCCAAAATAAGAGCTACATTGTCTTTTTTTATGAAGTTTTTACCCAAAATGAATGCATCAGCTATCCCTCGTGGTTTTTTTTGAACCTTGTATTTTATGTTTATTCCGTATCTTTTTCCATTTCCCAGGATATTAAAAAAATTTTTCTCTTGCCCATTGTTTACAATAATTAATACATTTTTAATTCCCGCAAGCATTAAAATAGATAGAGGATAAAATATTAATGGTTTGTCATACAATGGTAATAGCTGTTTGTTAACTGACTTTGTTAAAGGACTAAGTCTTGTCCCTGTACCACCAGCTAGTATTATTCCTTTTTTAATCAATTTTTTACCCCTATTCTTTTAACGTATTTTTTTTTATTTAATTTACCTAACCATTTTTCATTATTAAAATACCATTTTATATTATTTTCAATTCCTTGATGAAATTTATATATTGATTTCCATTTTAATTTGATTTTTATCTTTTTTGAATTTAGGGCATATCTTTTGTCATGGCCAGGTCTATCTTTAACAAAAACTATTTTTGATTTGCTCGTAATTAACTTTTTACTGATGAGTAGTATTTGTTTAACAATATTGATATTTTTAATAATTTTCCCAGTACCTATATTGTAATTTTCTCCAATTTTTCCATTTTTAAAAATTTTTATCAAAGCCAAGCAATGGTCATTAACGTGAATCCACTCTCTTTCATTTGTGCCATTGCCATAAATTGGTAAATCTTTATTATTTTTAATATTTAAAATTATTCTTGGTATAAGTTTTTCCGGATATTGATTTGGACCATAATTGTTACAACAATTTGTAATAATTGCCGGTAACCCATAAGTTCTCACATAAGATTTTATAAGAAGGTCAGAAGAAGCTTTTGAAGCAGAATATGGGGAGCTTGGAAAATAGGCATCAGTTTCTAGGGAAAATTTATTTTTTGATATATCGCCATAGACCTCGTCTGTAGAAATGTGAATTAGTTTAAATCTTTTATTTTTATTTTTTTTTAAATAACTTCTTGTAGCTTCTAATAAATTAAAAACCCCACATATATTACTTTTTATAAATGCTTCTGGGCCATCTATAGATTTATCTACATGAGTTTCTGCAGCTAAGTTAAAGATACCAAGAGGTTTGTATTTTATTAATATTTTTTTAATTAGTAGCTTGTTATTAATGTCTGTCTTAAAAAATTTGTATTTTTTTTTATTAATAGCTTGTAAATTATAATGATTAGATGAGTATGAGCATTTATCTAAATTAATTACAAAAAAACCATATTCTATTAATAGTTTAATGAGATTGCTTCCAATAAAGCCCAGTCCACCAGTGACAATAATATTTTTTTTCATGATAAAGAGTATTTTTTAATTTATATATGACCAAGTTTCAATGAATTATAAAAATATTACAGCTATAATTGTTACTTTTAGAAGTGAAAAAGTCATATTTGATTGTCTCAAAAGTATTAAAAATATTAAAAAAATTATTGTTGTTGATAATTCATTTGATAAGAAGCTCAAAAAAAAAGTTTTATTAAAATTTCCTCGAGTTAATTTTATTCTCTCCCCAAAAAATTTAGGTTATGGCGCTGGAAATAATGTTGCTCTAAAAAAAGTAAAAACTAAATATGCTATAATCTTAAATCCGGATACAATTCTTTTCAGGGAATGTGTTGACAATCTTTTAATTTTGGCGAAAAATTTAAAAAATAAATTTTCTATTATCGCTCCAAGCATAAATGGAAATATAAAAAATTATGGATTTTTTATGAATGAAAAAGTAAAAAAACAAATGGTGAAAAAAACAGCGTATTTTAACGTTGATTATGTAAAGGGATTTGCTATGTTTTTGAATATCCCTAAAATAAAAAGCATCGGATACTTTGATGAAAATTTTTTTATGTATTTGGAAGAAATAGATTTGTGCAAAAGATTAAAAAAAATAAATGAAAAAATTATAGTTTCTTTAGACGCAAAATCTAAGCATCTTGGAGCAAAGTCATCAAACATAGGATTTAAATTTGAAATAAATAGAAATTGGCATTGGATGTGGTCTAAAATGTATTTTGCAAGTAAGTACAATGGTTTTTTTAAATCTAGAATTGTCGCAGTACCAGAATTAATCAAGTTAATAATTAAAACTTTATTTCATTTAGTTTTTTTTAATAGAAGCAAGCTAATGATAGTAAATGCTAGAATGTGTGGTCTGTTAGCGTCTTTTTTTAAATTAAAATCATATTTTAGAACTAAGCTTGATGTCAAATAAAACTATTTTAGTAGGAGCCGGATTTTCCTCCGCTGTTTTGAGTAGACTAATCAAGAATAAAAATTTGATAATTATTGATAAGGGTAGAGGGCCAGGAGGAAGATCGTCCACTAGAAGAGTTGATACTGTGGGATCTTTTGACCATGGTCTCCAATATATTTCTCCAAGAGCAAAGGAATTTGATATTTTTTTAAATCGATATTTAAAATCTTCCATTAAAGAGTGGAGTGGTAACTTTTGCTGTTTTGAAGATAATAAAAAAATACATGGTAAAAAGTATATTGGAAAGTTGGGAAATAATGATTTTGTAAAAGATTTGATAGCTATAAAAGTAGAATATTTAAAAGAGTTAGTAACAATTAGTAGAAAAAACAACAAGTGGATTTTACAATTTAAAGACAAGAAAGTTCAAGAGTGCGAAAGGTTAATCCTAACGATACCAATGGAGCAATGCCAAAAAGTTATTAACTCTTTGAATTTAGACTTAAATTTTGAGGGCTCAATGGAGCCAAATCTGACTGCAATGATTGGATTTAATAAGCCTTTAAACCTCTCAAATTACGGAATAAAATTTCAAAAAAATTCTATTCTAGGATGGGCTGGAAATGAAAGTTCTAAATTAAGAATAGGAAATAATAATAACTTTGAACTGTGGACTTTGCAAAGTAGTCTAGAGTTTGCAAAAAAATATTGTCATATTTATAGAGACCAAAAAAAAGAGGTTTTAAACTTGATGATCCAGGAATTTATTGATCTGCTTAAAATTCAGAATGCAGAAATAGCTCACAAAGATATTCATGGCTGGTTATATGCTTTTAAAAGCAAAGATTTTTCAAGAAAATTTTATTGGAACAAGGATATCAATTTTGGTATTTGTGGGGATTGGATGTGTGGGCCGAAAGCGGAGGACGCCTGGACTAGTGCAACCCTACTGGCGGATCAAATTAACAACTCATAGAATTTTTTAACTAAAATTAAAGCTCTTTGATCCATGCCCATGGTGGGGTTAATTTCTTTTGTTACATAAGAAATGCCCAACCCATTAATTGGATCAGCAAACCCTAATGAGCCCCCCCAACCGTTATGTCCAAAAGATTCCTTATGCCTTCCAAACATCCACCCACCTCTTAAAATAAATCCTAAATTTGTCCATCTAATTGGAAAATTTAAACTTAAATCTATTCTAGATTCTGTCTCTTTTAAACATTCGGTTAACAAATTCTGGCTAATAATATTTTTTTGATCACTTTTAAAATCATTGGCTAAATGATCATAAATAGAGGCAATTGCATCTGAATTACCGTGACCACCCATTGATGGTATTTCAGCTCTCCTCCAACTTTGGCTATTATAAAACTCAATATTTTGTTGAGGATTGTTAAAAGCATTAAAGTCTTCATTTTTATAATCACTATTTTTTTCATCAGTTTTTTTTAAAGAAAGATCTGCAACATTTGGTACTTGAAAATCGTCTAAGCCAAAATAAAAATTTAAATTTTCTTTGCTGGTAATATTTTTTCTTAAATACTGCCCAAGACTTAAGCCGCTTACAATTCTAATTAAATTTCCTATTAAATATCCGTGAGTTTTTGCATGATAATATGTTTGTTCTCCAGGGTTATGATCTGGTTCTTGGTTTTCCAAAATAGAAATAATATTTTCCCAGTCTAGCAAGTCTTTATTTTCTAACTTTGTTTTAAAGCGATACATTCCAGATTGATGAGAAAAAATATGTTTGACTAAAATAGATGCCTTGTTTGATTGTTTAAAAGATGGCCAGTAGTAAGAAACTGGTTTCTCTAAATCTAATAAATGTTCATTAATTAACTTTGCAGCACATGCCTCATAAATTCCTTTACTTGCAGAGAACGTATTAACAATAGTTTTCTCATTCCATGGAATATTCTGAGAGTTTGTTACTCCGCCATATAAATTAATAATTTTTCTTTTATTTTGAATAATGGAAAATGAAGCTCCAGTTTCTGTGAGATTTTTAAAGGAATTGTTAAAAATTTCTTTAATTTCTAAGAATTTTTCTTCACAAAATCCCTGTACAGGCATTTAGATTGCTAATTTCATAGCAAAGTTTCTTCCAAGACTAATTTTTAAATCTTGGCAAAATTTTGCAGCTTCAGCACCATCAATTATTCTGTGATCGTAAGATAAAGAAATTGGCATCATCATTCTTGGCTCGAATTTTCCATTAATAAATACTGGTTTTATCTCAGATTTTCCTATCCCTATTATTGCGACTTCAGGAGAGTTAATAATGGGTGTAAAAAAACTTCCCCCGATACCTCCAAGACTAGAAATCGTCATCGAACCTCCAAAAAATTCCTTTTTATCAATCTTTAGTTCTTTGCAAAGCTTACTTATAGACCTTACTTCTTTGCTTAAATCAGAAAGACTTTTTGTATTAACGTCTCGAATTTTTGGTACCATCAAGCCATGTGGAGTATCAACAGCAACTCCAATATGAAAATATTTTTTATAAACAACTTTATCTTGGTCTAGGGAGCTATTGAAGTTTGTAAATTTTTGCATACCATTAACCAAGGCTTTCATCATAAAAGCTAATGGTGTTATTGAAATTTTTTCTCTTGTATTTAAATCTACTAATCCTTTTCTAAAACTTTCCATCTCTGTAATATCTAGCTCGTCGTGCTGAGTTACATGTGGAATTGTATTCCAGGCCTTAACCAAGTGTGGACCGGACATTTTCTTAATTCTAGGAATCGTTTGAACATCAACATCACCAAATTCATTATGTTGATATGGAAGAGCATCTGAATCTACTTTTTCAGTTTTTGAGCTCAAAGTATCATTTTCTTCAATTTTGTTTTTGTTTAAATTTTGACCAACATAATTTTTAATATCCTGCTCTAGAACTCTTCCTTGTCTACCACTTCCAGAAATATCATTTACAGAAATTCCCAGCTCCCTTGCAAACTTCATAATTTTTGGACTTGCTCCAGAAACCCCTACACCATTATTAGAGAATACAATTGATTGGGCAGAAACTGTTTTCCTCCCAATCACATTTGTGGTAGTCTGAGTAATAGTTGAATTTTTTAACTCATCTACTTTATCTTTATTTTCTATATTTTTTTTACTTTCAGAATTGGGTAGATTTATTTTGGTAGATTCTATAGTGCCTTCTAGTGAAGCTACTAAACTTCCTTCAGAAACCTTGTCTCCAATTTTTATATGAACGACTTTGACAATTCCAGAAATATTTGAAGGAACCTCTACACTTGATTTGTCACTTTCAAGCGTAATAACAGTATCTCCTTTTTCTATTTCTTGACCTTCTTTAATTAGAACCTCAATAATTTCAACATTATTAAAGTCACCAATATTAGGAACTAAAATATCATTAGACATTATAATTTTGTTGGTATCGGTTTTGTTTGATCAATATTATATTTTTCGAAAGCGTC
>Ga0209710_1001822_pt1 | contig 15599 bp, 8 predicted proteins | sample ArcticOcean_MG_C_5_FD_187436 | JGI IMG/M metagenome (GOLD analysis project Ga0209710, IMG submission 187436) | Marine microbial communities from western Arctic Ocean - ArcticOcean_MG_CB4_138 (SPAdes) (version 2) | ecosystem: Environmental > Aquatic > Marine > Oceanic | place: Arctic Ocean: Canada...
GGCTTCAGATAATGCGGAATACTTTTGGTGTCCGGTGTGGACCTTGCATGATTCGCCAGTGTTCCGGTGCGCCATGGTGAACGGCCACTATATAATTCCTGTCGAAACGGCGCGCACATGGCCACCGAACAATAGACGCGATCAAACCGCATCCCCTCGTTCGCCAACTGGTCAATATTCGGTGTTTTGCAATCTGCGCTGCCATAAACACCCCAGGAATCGCGGTTCATATCATCCGCGAGAATGAAAACGATATTGGGGCGAGATTCCGCCAGCGCACCCAACGTGCCGACCGCAATCGCGATCATTATAAAAATCCGTTTAAACATGATTATTTTCACTGGTTAAGTCTCGTCGTTTTTTTTTTACTTTACCTTATCACATCTGAATCCGCGTTTCACTTCCTGATCGTATTGATTAAGCTTGGCCGCTACTTGATCCTCGGGGCCGAGAAGTTTTAACTCGTGAAGGAACAGCGGGCGGCATGGTTTTATAATTGTCGACTCCATCAGTATACCATGATTCGACGAACAGCCAATCGGGTGTTTGCACGAGTCGTTTTTTTATGGTTTCAGCCATGCGATGGCACATGCGACGCGATGCAGCAGAGAGCTTGTTCATCGCCTGCACATTTTTCACCTTACACTCACCGAACACATCAAACTTTCGATCAATTCTCGAGATCAATGTGCTTATACTTCATCTCGCCAACCGCAAACGACTCCACGTGCCCATCCACAAAAGCCGCATTACCACGCCCACTATGACGCGTGCTAAAGCTAGGATTACTGGCAGATGCACCAAAGCCGGTAAAACGAGAACCAGGCACTGCACTATCGGCTGTCGCAGGATTATAGACCCCACTGATTGCGAAATAGCCGAAGCCCCAACCACTGGAATATCGCTGGCCGGCATCCGCCACCAAAATCGTTTCACTCGGGCGCTGCACCTTCAAAGCCTTATAGGGATTCGGCTTCGTCCCATCTGACTTCGTCCGCGTATCAGGGCACAACTTGTGATGCCACCCATAAGCGTGCGTCGTCTTACGCACCCCATCGATCTCCATATAGTGCTCGGAAGATGGGCAGTTAATCAGCTCAATCGATTGCCGACTAGCTTCATCATCGATGTAAGGGCGCAATTGCTCAAACCACGGGACTTGAGGCGCACCTTCCGTCTCACCATTCAACGCTGGATAATTCCCTTTATGATCCGAAGCATACATAGTCGCAGCGACCGCCAATTGACGTAAGTTGCTAACGCACTGCGTCTGATGTGCACGCTCGCGCACCTTGCCGACGGCCGGAATCAAAATGGCAGCCAAGACACCGATCACCGCAATCACAGTCAGCAGCTCAATCAGTGTAAATGCGGCGGCTCTGCGGAGAAACTGCGGACGGGGTAATTGGTAATTTGCTGTTGTCATAGTCAATGGGGATTGGTTGCTATTGAACTGCTTGATAATCCGAACTCGCGATTAAGCCGCCGCTCTTGACGTTTATAAACCATGCGGTGCACCCAGTTGGCAATGTCGCCGTCGTAGTCCATGCGACGCCATTTCGGACAATCGTAGCGGGTGTTTCCACCCAAGTGCGCTCACCGGAAACGCCACGATCAGTGGTTGAAACCAACACCGCACGGTCCAATGCCTTAGTGGATTGAAACGTAACCTTACAGGTATCAGCCTGCAATGCGGCATCGAGCTGCACGCACCAAGGCCCTTGGCCATTCACAATCGAATCGGCAAACGCATAGCCCTCCGGCCGCAACCAGCCGGGACCGTGGCCATGGCCCATTTTTGGCACCAATGATACCATGTGTTCGCCAGCTACCTTACCATAGCACGCCGCAAATCGATCCATCGGAAAATGCTTATCCTCCGGCCACGAAAACCACAGCGACGGCATTTTGGCACGCTCCAGACGAAGCATAGGGTCCCACACTTGCCTGTAAGTTTCATTGCTACCGAGGCTGTTGCCATAATGATTCTCAGCGGTCGCCAAGGCTCCACAGCCATAGGTCGGAATCGCAAACGCGAAGCGATCATCAATGCCGATCACCGTGCTGGTGATCACTCCGCCCCAAGAAATGCCCATCACACCAACCCGCGAGGCATCCACACCGTCAATGGAACGGATTAACGAGTTCGCCAATATCGTATCAGCCACTGCATGATACATCCACTGATCCTCCAAAGATTTCGCCGAGTCATAATAAATCCCACTGCGCTGGGGTCCCGCCCACGCGTGCTGCTCCCAAGCTTTCTCGACTTGCCTGTCCACTTGCCCTTCGACCGCAATACTGATCGCCGCATAGCCACGCGCAGTCCACTCCTGTACCCAATTTTTAAATGCCGTGCCACCGCCGCCATGCACCAATACCACGGCGGGCACTGTGCCTTCGTATTCGTCTGGCATCCCGAGCCATGCAAACACCTTGGTCGGCTGCCCCTGCCAATCCAGTGCTGCATAATAAATCGCCTGCAAATTATCAGTCGAATCAAAGCCTTCCGCCTGATGCATGGCAGGCGCCGTCGTTAAGCGCGACAATGCGGCGACCCTCGCCCGCTGAGCCGAGAAGTCGTCCATCGCGGGAGTCGATCCCGCAGCAGCAGGCTTCGCCGCAGGCGCCTCCAGTATTTCGAGAAGTGTCAGATTCTGATCCTTATTTTTATCCATCGTCTTCCAATGCTCCAGACGGAGCACTTGTTCCTCTTCCCAAGTTAACACACCATTTTGATCTGAATCCACTTTCTTCATCATTGCCGCACCAGTCTCTAAAACACTTAGTTGGTGATCCTTATTCTTATCACGTTGATTGAAAATGTTCGCCCAATAGGCTAGAAACTCAGTCCTCGAAACCACTCCATCCAGATTCACATCCATCGACTTGTGCAAGTTCACTAAGTGAAGATTCGCCGCCACGAGGCCCGCATCTGGTTCTATCAACTTGTTGACGGCCTGCTTTCCACCAGCTGCAGTTCCCGCCATCTCGGCCAGAGTAAGTGTCCGACTCCCGTCTTTATCCATATTGCCAAAGTGCGTCTGGCGCAATTGCTGATGCTCGCTCAACGTCACCCGACCATCCTTGTCCTTATCCGCTTGTTTCAACACCTCGGCACCTGTTTCGCTCCGGTTCAGCAGTTGATCTTTATTCGCATCCATTCGATTGAAAAAATGATCCCAGGAATCCATAAATTCAGCTTCGGTAACCACACCGTCCTGATTGACGTCCATATTTCCGTGCATGCGCACCAGTCCCGGATTCGCGACCACCGGTCCGGCAGACAACGAAACACCGAGGGCGATTAATATCATTTGATTCATCATAGTGTCTAAATTTACGCAGTGAGCGTTACATCTCATCGATCGTGAGCGATCCATTACCATTCGCATCACGCCTTTCAAACTGACGCCGATACAGAGCTTCGTATTCACCTGAACTCAGCACTGCATCTTGATTCGTATTAGCAGACTTAAAGGCTGGCAGTGGAAATTCCTTTGCACAGAGCACGCCATCGCCATCGGTATCGCGCGAGGTATATTTGCCCTGAAACAACGCCACATACTCGGCCGCTGTGACCCGTTCGTCGCCGTCTGCATCCATGCGCTTGAACCTCGCCCGCTGTTGCTTTGAAACATCCGGATTGCCAGATGTTTGAGGCTCAGCTTTATCACTCGTCGCCCCCTTCCATGCCTTCGCATGTTTCGAAGCATGCCGACTCACCATCGGGTCTCCCAAGTCCCCACCGCGTGCGATCATGTCGGGGTAGATACCATCCCACCAGCCATCATACGAAGCAGCCATTGAAGCCGCTAATTCAGGGTGCGTCCTCGAAAGATCATCCTGGCAGCCGGGATCGGCCTTCACATCATACAAGGCCCAATGGCCCATCGGGGTCGCGCCCCAATGCATCTGTGCGCTGCCTTTGGCATAGGTGGTGGTGGTTAACCCATTATAGACCGCCCGCAAGGTGGTGCACTGACTCTGAAAATCCTCACACGCGGGATCACCACAGGGCGCACTACGCACCAGCAAGTAGTTCCCCTTGCGCGCACTGACCATCGCATACTTGTGCGACTCCGCCAAACCACTTGGCCAACGGGCCACATGATGGTAGAGCATACGATCAGCATGCCAATCGACTGGGCCATCCGCTGCCAACATCGGCACTAAGCTAAAGCCCTCCAAATCGGATTGCAGCGCTTCCGGCACCGCGACGCCTGCCAGTTCGCACAGCGTCGGCAGCACATCCAAATGCGCGCTTAAGTTATCCACCGTTTGTGGCTGCCAATGATTCGGCCAACGCCAGAAGGACATTGCCCGTGTGCCCCCTTCCCACGCAGTGCATTTGCAACCGCGCATCCCGGCATTATAAACATCCAGCCCCTCGGTCACGCCATTGTCGTTCATGAAGATCACAATGGTATTTTCATCCAGCCCCTTGGCTTCGAGAAAGTCCAATATCCGCCCCACGTTGGTGTCCAAGTTCTCAATCATCGCCAGATACGTGGCATGCGTATCATTCAGACCCGCCTCGCGGAACGGCGCGATAAACGACTCCGGTGCGGCCAGCGGCGTGTGTGGAGAATACGTCGCCAAATAACAAAAGAACGGCTGATCCCCACTCTCTTCGATAAATGCCATCGCCTCGTCAAAAAACAGATCTTCACGGTAGCCTTCGCACTGACGGCGCACACCATTGCGAATCATCTCCGGATTGAAGTGCTTGCGCGGCCCCATAGGGTTCGTCGCACACCAGTCAAAACCACGATGCTGCGGACTATAGCCGACACCATCGCCCAAATGCCACTTGCCAATAAAACCGGTCTTATAACCCGCGGTTTTCAACAACTGCGGCAAAGTCACCGCGTCCTTAAACAAATGCTCACGCGGTTGCAACGTATGCGTCACCGCATTGCGAAACTCATGCTGCCCGGTCAATAAGGCCGCACGCGTCGGCGAGCAGGACGGACTCACATAGAAATTATCAAAGCGCACACTCTCTTCGCGCAGACGATTGGTATGCGGCGTCTGCAAATATGGATGACCATGTGACTCTAGGTCGCCGTAGCCCTGATCATCCGTTAGGATGAATAAGATATTCGGCTGCTCGGAAGCAATTTCAGTCGCGACTGCAGGCAATGAGGCAACCATAGAAAATATGGCTGCCACGACAAGCAATGATGCTCGAGATAGGAAATGAATCATTATTATTACTACTATCATGACATAAGGATAAAGTGGAGGTTTTTAAGAGCTTCAAGAAATGTTGGGGTCTGGTCATACTTTTATAATCAACTTAAGTCTAAAAGTGAATTGGTGATGCGCTATTCAACGGCAATTTGGTAAAACCCCTTCGTTCCACTCAGCACTATAGTAACGCTGGATAGGGGCTCAACTCCGAGTAGGTTGGTGAGCTGGGTCGTCCATGAAAGATCAGTCAGATCGGCCTTGTGTTGCAATGCATAGGTCTTCCCGTTCACGGCATTCCAGTGAATGGTGATTTGGTCGCCACTGATCGCCGACTGCGTCGAGCGGAAGACCGAGTCGGCATCGGTTGGGTTGGTTCCCGCACCGAATTCTTCCCAATTCAACGTCCCGTCACCATCCGTGTCGAACTGGGTCGCTGCGTTTGTCTCGGGCAGTCCGTAACTGCGCATCCACTCCTTGGTGACATTGTTGGCCAGCAAGTTCTCAACCACAAGCTGTACCCATTCCTCTCCGTCGGCTTGGCTGTGAGTTAAGTAGGCATGCTTGCCCTGAACGTTGAAACCGCTGATCGTGAGGTTATTGGTGTTAAAAAGCGACAGATAATTGCTCGAATCAAGCAGTGTGAAGATTCCTTCCGCACCAGTGTAAGACGTGCCATCAACGCTGATGGAAATGTTGGAGAGATGCATCCAATTTGTCAGATTGATCGTGCTAATGCCAGTCGCGTCGAAGACGAAATTAAAGGTGCCGGTGGAGCCCGAAGAAAACTGCTGCAGGTCAATCGTGGCGGCGTCACCAATCACCCGAAACTCGGCATTCGCGCCGAGTAGGGCCTGTCCGCTAATGTCGACCGCGCCGCCACTAACTTCGAACAGTGTCGTTTGAATCGTAGTCAAGTCCGTTGCGGCACCATTGATTAAGTCAAATGAACCGGATTGGACTTTAATCGATCCGCTACCAGAGAAGATCGGGCTGAGTCCGCTGATAGTTTTGCTGAATGTGCCTCCATTCACTAACAGGGTGCCATCGGTAGTGACCGTGTTCACGAGGGCCGTCGTGAAAGTTCCGCCTGTCAGATTCAGTTCGCCGTTCGCTTTGACAGTTAAGCTGTTCGACACTGAGACGGTTCCGCCGGAAAGATTGTATTGTGAGAGATCGCCCGTGCCGCTCGAGTTGACCGTCAGATTCGAGGCGATCAGCGATCCGTCCGACTGGTTCACTATGCCCGCGCCGGTCCCCCCGCCGAGCGCCAGCGTGCCGACGATGGTCAGGTTGAAATTCTGGTCGATGAGCAATGTTCCGGTGGTCGGGCTTGTAGCGTCGTTGACCGTGAGTGATCCCACCGAGGCGTTCTGGTCCAGCGTCACGGTTGCACCGTTGTTGATCGTCACCGCATCGATCGAGTCAACCGCCTCGGACGTCCAGTCGGACGTGGAGGAGTAAACCACCGACTGCGGCGTGCGCACGGTCGCACTGAGCGGCAGCGTGACCTGATCGGTGCTGCCGTCGAGTTCATCCCAGGTGATGGTCAGCGTGGCGGTGGCGGTTTGCCCCTCAGTCAGGCCGGCCACCGTGTTGTCGAACTGGATCGTGACGGGTGTCGTGTCGGGCGTCGGAGTCAACAGCAGCAAAGGACCCGCCGTGAGGCTGGAGAAGGCACCCGCATGTGACTCACCACTCATCGTGATGCTGCTGATTTCCACATTGGCGGGGCCTGTGTAGGAAATATTCACAGTATCCGTCGATTGGTTGTCAGCCAGCAGGTGTTCCAGCGCCAGCGCGCTGGCGGGGCTGAGGATCAAGTCGATGCTTTCCTGATAATCGGAACTCGCGGTGATATTCGCATCGTTATATCCGTAGAGGACGGCATCACTACCCGTGGCCTTTACATTGACGAACCAACCAGTCACCCCGGCGGGCAGCGTAGCGGTCGCAGTCCACGTGCCGGCGGGACTCTCGACCAGCGAATCGGCGGCGATTTCCGTCCAGGGGTTGGGGTCCTCCACTGCGATATTAGTGATGATGGGACGGTTGCTGGTTCTATAGACCAGAGAGGCGCTGTTCAAAGTTTTGGTCGCGTCGAAAACGACCGTCGCCGAGTTACCGACAAGGTTGAGGCTTTGCTGCACGCACCACGGCCCGCCGCCGTTGATAATGCTGTCGGCGTAGTCATAGGGTTCCGGACTATCGAAGTTACTGCCGTGCCCCATGGCCGGTTTGAGCGAGACCATGCGCGTTCCGGCAGCAGCATGATAGGTATGGGCCAAATTTTCCATAGGAAAGTGCCCATCCTCGGGCCAGGAAAACCACAGCACGGGCATGGTGGCGTTGGCAATACGAACCATCGGATCCCATACCTGCTTATAGACTTCGTTGTTGCCTAAACTGGCCCCCCACCTGTTCCTGGCATCAAACATGTGCCCGCAACCGTAAGTCGGAATGGCAAACTTAAAACGGTCATCGATGCCGATGACGGTGCTAGTGATGACGCCACCCCATGAATAGCCCGAGAGGCCGACGTCGCTGTCGACAACTTCCGAAAACGAGCGCAGCAGCGAATTGGCCAGCACCGTGTCGGCCACGGCGTGATACATCCACTGATCCGTGATCGGGCTCACATTGGTGTCATTATAAATCCCGGCGCGCACCGGTCCTGCCATGTTATGGATATGCCAGCCCGTATTCATGACGGGCAGCGCGGTGGAATCTGTCTGCCCCTCGACCGCAATACTGATGGCGGCAAACCCTCGATCATTCCATCTTTCGACCCAGGATTCGTGGGCGGTTCCGCCACCGCCGTGCACCAGCACCATTCCCGGAACGGGGGTGGTATCGGCTCCGGCGGGGATGCCCACCCAGGCATAAATACGAGTCGGGTTGCCGAGGTAATCCAGACCGGCAAAATAGACTTCTTTACGCTCGCCCGCGCTCACCGTGATGGTAGCCATGGTCGTATCGTCGGCATACATAACTGGGGCTGCCAGCATGCTAGCGTCCGTGCCCAGAGCGGCGACTGTAGCCAGTTCAGTGGCATAGGGCAGCTCCGTCAGAGTTAAGATCAAATTATTGCCGCTGGCGCTCACCACACCGTCAAGGCCGGCAAAACCGGCAACTGATTGCCCGGCAAATACACCATCAATATAATTGGTTGAGCTAATTAGCGTAAACTCACCAGCGCCTCCTCCATATCCGGAGCCATCCACATTGATTGTCGCGCCAGCTAGAGACATAAATCCTGAGTTAACAATTGTGCTCACACCATCGCTATCGAAATTAAAGTTAAAATCGACTACTCGACCGACGGTTTGATTGAGCTGTGTGAGAGCGATAGTCGCCGCATCCCCAGTAATCGTCAACGAGGTGCCGGCGAAGAATGTCTGCACGACTGTGCTAAAACTACCAGCGCTGATCTCGATTGCGGAGTAAAACTGTATGGCACCACTCGTCATTGCGGCACCGGCAGTCAAATCGCCACCTGTCACATTAAGGACACCACCGGCAGAGTTATTTATGCCGTTAGTATCAGCTTCCAATGCTCTATTATTACCGCCGGTCGCGGTGTTAAACAGACTCAAAGTACCGCTACTTAGGTTGATGGTATCGCGATTTATTACAGAGCCGCTAGTAGTCATATCACCGCCAGTCACATCAATCCTACCATGCGAGCCGCCGGCTGTTCCAACGCTGGCTGTACTGACAGCGAAGGTACCGCCCGTTCTCACGTCTACAACACCAGTATGATCATCTCTGCTAGAGTTCGCCAATGTCAGACTACCACCAAAATTGACATTAGAGTCAACAAACGCGCGCCTATTTTGATTAATGAGGGCGTTGTCGCCGGATGTCGGCAAAACGCCGCCATTCCCAGTCCAGCTGGAAGAGAGATTCCAATTGCTATCGACATGGTTGCCACCAGTAAAAGTAATAGCAGAGGAAGTTGATGTGGCACACAGCAAGGCGGCGGCGATGGCGAAGGACTGAGTCGTAGAAGACTTTTTCATATTAAAACTCAAACTATTTAACTGACTAATTGATTCACGAAGGTACCGAGAGGTCTGACAGGCAAAAATCATCGCCCCAACCTGAGACGAACCGTAAAAAAACGGCCAGCCGCTTAGAGGCTAAGATTACGAGCAGTATAGGGTTTTGCCTTAAATTGGCCTATCCCCCAGATAGGGGAGAAAACGCTAAAAAATTTGTTATAAAAATGGCCTATTGCCCTTTCTCACTGATGCGGGCCCATGTCCCCCACCACCTGAGCGATAGCCGCCACGGTAGAAACCGCCTTGAAGTATTTGTGCTCTGGACCTTCGTTGCCATCATCCTCGAGAATCAAAAACCGACACTCGGCAGCATGCAACGCGCCCGTTAAAAAAGGTTCATCGTCACTTTCAAGGAAAGGTCCGGATCGAGACTCAGTTCAGGTATCAAGGTGGTTTCTTTACCACTCATGCTCTCATTCTGTTGGGGACTTTGTTATACTCTGCAAGTATAATAACCCGCGAAGTGTCGCCGAGAAACCAAGTCTATAGATAAAAAGAGAACCCAATAAAACCAGCAGTGTTATCATGAAAAGCGGCCAGCCGGTTAGGGTTGGCCGCTAAAAATAATTAATGGAACAGATGTCTTATCTGCGACGAACCATTACAAATACAAGACCAGTGAGTCCGGCAAGTAATGCGTAGGTGCCGGGCTCTGGGACGGCTGTTGTCAGAGTTAAGATCAAATTATTGCCGCTGGCGCTCACCACACCGTCAAGACCGGCAAACCCTGTAACTGATGACGCTGCAAATACATCATCAGCATAATTCCCTGATGTAATTAAGTCAAAGACACCAGCGCCTCCTGCATATCCGGAGCCATCCACATTGATGGTCGCGCCAACTAGATTCATAAATCCAGTGGAGGCAATGCTACTCACATTAGTGGCACCGAAATTAAAGTTAAAATCGACTAGTCGGGTGGCGGTCTGATTGAGATTATTAAGATCGATAGTCGCGGCATCCCCATTAATCGTTAACGAGGTGCCGGCGAAGAATGTCTGCGCGACTGTGGTGAAACTACCAGCGCTGATATCGATTGCGGAGTAAAACTGTATGGTACCGCTCGACATTGCGGCACCGGCAGTCAAAGCGCCACCTGTCACATTCAGGCTACCAGCGGCAGCAGACAAGGCCTGATTATTGCCGCCGGTCGCGGTGTTAAACAGACTCAAAGCACCGCTCTCTAAGCTGATGACATCGCGATTCCTGACAGCGCCGGTAGTAGTCATAATACCGCCAGTCACCTTAATCAGGCCATCACCGCCGGTGCTTGATCCATTGCTGGCCGTAGTGACAGCGAGAATACCGCCCGTCCTCACGTCTATTTGAGAAGTATGATTAGTATTGCTAGTGTTCTGATTTGTCAGAATACCTCCAAAAGCGACATCCGAGTCAATAATCGCGCGCCGGTTTTGATTAATTAGAACTGAATCGCTGGATGTCGGCAAAACGCCGCCATTCCAACTGGAAGCGAGATCCCAATTACTATCGGCATTGTTGCCGCCAGTCCAAACTAAAGCGGCACCATGTGAAGTTGATGCGGCACACAGCAAGGCGGCACCGATTGCGAAGCACTGAGTCGTAGTAGGGGATTTCATATTTATATATTTTATTTGGGTTAGAGTTCTAATAATCCGCACAGTATAGGGCTTTGCCTTAAATGGTCCTATCCCCTATATAGGGGAGAAACGCAAAAAACTTTGCGAAAACAGAATCTGTTGTTTTTTTTCACACATACGGGCTCATGCTCCCCCACCAACTGGGCGCTCGCCGCGGCCATAGAAACCGTCTTGAAAGGTTTGAGCGCTGAACCTTCTTGCCATCATCCCCGAGAATCGAAACATGACACTTGGCAGTATGCAAAGCGCCCGCCGAGTACAATACCAGGCGAAGAAATCCCGAAGGCAACAAAGCGGACCCGCACTGTTTCGACCTTGAATTTGTTTCTCTCAACAGCTGTGGATAATGAATAATGATCAGTTACTTTTGGAAAAGTGCTCGCACAAAAGGGTAGAACGATCACATTCGAATATCCATCAGATCGGGAGATCCTATCATTTGTCTACGCCCCGACACTGAATGAATGTCGAACCGGTAACAACGGGCAGCGCCGCCCCAGGCACGGCCCAGACACACAGTAACATGCAACTCAAGAAACACATCACGCATACGGCAAAAAACCCATTCAATCTGGTATACGTCTTGTTTGCGCTGAGTGCATTCAACTCCCTGCTGCATGCCAATGCCGCGCCAGCTTCAGTCGACTCAATCGAGCACTGGACACTCTCACAATTAGAAGAGCGCCTGAGCGAAATCGACAGCGAATTGCCTCAACTCTCGCAATTAAGCCTGCGTGGTGGTGTCGGCTCCATCGGTTATCGGTCTGCCTGGTGGCAGACCGCCGAGGACAAGACATGGATCCAGGTCCAGCTCGATCATACGGCTTTGATCGACTGTGTCGTGCTCGCCCCGACCATCTGGCGCACGTCCAAAAATGGCTTTCAAGCAGATGCCTTTCCAGCAGCATTTCGTATCGTGGCCGGCACCGAGAATGCCCCACAGGGTCAAGTCGTGGCGGAGTTTGACGAACACAACGCTCACCTCCCCCGCATTGCGCCGCTAGTGATACCGATCGAGCCCATGCGTGCCACATGGGTGCGTCTAGAGGCCACTCAGCTTTCCACGCGCTATTACGACAATTATCCCTGCTTACAACTCGCCGAATTCTTCGTTTTCAGCGGCACGGAAAATGTCGCCCTCCACCAAACAGTTCATGCCTCATCCAATATAACCGTAAGCGGCGGCGCGTGGGATCAACGCTATCTCGTCGATGGGCACAGCCCTTATCTGATGCACTCAGGTCGTGGCATGCATAGCCAACCTTTTAAAACCGAAATTGGTGAGCGTCCGCCCTTGACCATCGACCTCGAGGACAGCTACCCAATCTCGCGCATACGCTTACATGCACTCGAACAAGACGATACCGTGCCCCAAGTTTCCGTAGGCGGCTTAGGCATCCCTGAGCACCTAAAGATCTGGGGAGCTACGGATGCAGCATTCACCGATCCCATCCTACTGTTTAATTATCAAAAAAACAATATTTACGGCAGTGGCCCCTTTATCGAATTCACCTTTGTCGAACAAAACGTGCGCTTCGTCCAGCTGCTCGCACAGGAAGGCAACGACTCGATGCCGCTTAACCCGACGGAGTTCAGAATTGGCTTTGCCGAAGTCGAACTGTTTTCCCGCGGAAAAAACGTTGCAATGGGTAAGCCTGCGCAGATGAAGTATACGCAGTTGGAATGGATGCAATCGTTGAGTGCCCTAACCGACGGCAGTAACCTCTATGGGAAATTATTACCCATCCGAGATTGGCTCGAAGAACTCGCCCTCAGGCATGAACTCGAAAAGGAGCGCCCGCTGAAAGTGGCAGAACTCAACCAACGCTACGCACGGCAAAAACAAAGACTCCGTATCATGACCTGGACTGCGATCGCCTTTGCCATCAGCATCGGATTTCTCATCCTCATCGAGCGAAACCTGCGGCTCAAGAACGCAGTCCGCATCAAACAGCGTATCGCCGCCAATCTGCACGATGAGCTAGGTGCCAATCTCCACGCGATCGGGATGCTCGGTCGCCTAGTCACACGATCCAAGCAATCGGAGGTTGAGGCCTCCGAGGCCGTCGAGCGAATTTGCGAAATCGCCGAACGCACCAGCAAAGTGACGCGCCATTGCACCAATCTCCTCGAATCCAACATCATCGGTGAAAACATCGCCGAGGAGATCAAACGAGATTCCTCCCGCTTACTCGCGGGGCTCGAACATGATCTGGACTTCCAGGGCGAGGAGCACTTTGAACGGGTGAAAAACCGCCGCCGCATCGACCTCATCCTGTTCAACAAAGAATGTCTCGCCAATATCGTGCGCCACTCCCAAGCAACCAGCATCTCGACCCGACTCGTCTGCACCAAGAAGCAGCTCACACTCACGATCCAAGACAACGGCAAAGGGACGATCGATCGAGTGCCTCCGTCCTTACAACGTCGGGCAAAATTGATGAGAGCAACGGTTCAAATTAACCAGCCAGCCACCAGCGGCACTATGATCACACTGACACTCAAACTCCGTAAGTTCGGCTCCTTTCTATGAAAAACCCCGTCAACGTCATACTCATCGAGGACAACCCCGAGTATCGCTATGCCATTGAGTTGTCGTTGAAAAACGACCCGGCAATCACCTTGAGTAAACAGTTTGGCACCGCCGAGCTCGCACTACGTGAGCTCGAGCCAAGCTATAGTAGTCATCACGCCCCGGACTTAATCCTGCTCGACCTCAACCTCCCCGGCATGTCTGGACATGAAACCATCCCTTGGATTAAAAAATACACCCCGCAAGCAAAGATCATCATCCTCACGCAATCCGACAAAGACGCGGATGTGATCAAAGCACTCAAGCTCGGTGCCTCGGGTTATCTCTTAAAGTCTGCCTTAATCGAGAATATTCAAGCAGCCATCCTCAACGTCATGCAAGGCGGCGGCGCACTCGATCCTAAAGTCATCCCGACAGTCCTCGAGAAAATGGGAAGTCACACCGACTCAGACGCAGCTGATATTTCACTGACGCCCCGGGAACATGAAATCCTCAGCCTGCTGGCCGAAGGCCTACAGAAGAAGGAAATCGCCAACAATCTACAAATCGGGCTCGAAACGGTTAGCACCCACATCAAGAACACCTACCTGAAGCTAGAAGTGGCCAACGCTCCGGCAGCCATCAGCAAGGCCTACCAAACTGGTATTCTTAAAGCGAAATGAGCGCGACAGAATCCCTGCCGCTGGCTCCCCCAGAACTCAAGCAAACGAATAATCATGAATCAGTGATCAAACAGTTCGTTAATCTATTGAATCATCGAGTCGGCATACAGATCTTTGGTATTACGAATTGCGGGTTTTCCGTTAAGAATCGCAGGGCCATGCATGCCACCTTCAACAAGGACTAGTTTTGTGGGCACTCCATTTTTGATACAAGCTTCGTGGTAACGCTTTGAATTCTCTGGTTTGACCGCGTTATCAGCCGTTCCATGCGCTAGGAATGCGGGTGGCGTCTGCTGATCCACCTGCTCATCATTGGAAAGCTTGGCGCGCAATGCTTCAGAAGAACTCGCACCGAGTAAATTACGGCAACTGCCGCCATGCGTATACGCTGGCCTCATCGATATCACTGGGTAGATCAGGCAGCTAAAGTCGGGACGCGCACTGACTTGATCGATCGCATCAATCGGTTGATATCCAAACGGCTCATCGTAATGCACACTCAAGGTCGATGCTTCATGCCCTCCGGCAGAGAATCCCATTGCGCCTATTTTATTAACATCGACACCAAACTCTTGGGCTCGACTGCGGACGATACGCAGCGCGCGTTGAGCATCCCACAACGGAATAGGATGATTAAACGGGCTGCAACGATAGCTGACCATAAAGACGGCGATTCCGTTGTCGTTCAAAAATTGCTGCATCGGTCGCCCCTCTGAGGGGATACAAACCGCGCCATAGCCACCACCACAGAAGATCACCATTGCGACACCATTGGCGTCCTCCTTGGGCGGCAGATAGACATCGATTGACGGCACGCGTATGTCACTACGATTCTTTTGAGGCACTTGATACGATCCATTCTTAATCGCACCGGCGATACGAGTCGCCCTCTCGGCATCACCGGCCATCGCCCCAGGCGGGGTATCCGGCCACAGCAGAATCGTTTGAATCGTGGGTTCTCCGGCGAAGATGCTGGTGCTTAAGCATACAAAGAAAAGTGAGAGTTCTAATAATCGCTTCATTCGTTTTTCTATATATGACGCACGTTTCATGTGAGTCTAATATAATCTAAAATGCGCCTAGAAATCCCGGATCGGTGTCGCATAAATCTTTGCGACTCTCGGCTTGGGCATCGGCAGAACAAAAGCCACGTAACGCTGCTTAGGTTGGTGACGCCACGTTTGACGAAGCAACCATCGGCGTGTCTCGATCGTGCGCTCAACCGAATCTAACTGCACATCATAATCTTCTCGTTTCGTAGCGGGATTGGAAATCAATGCAGACATCTTGGGCTTGAGCAGCAATTTCTTATCGCCCACCATGCCAAAGACTCCGATCTCGGAGAAATTGATAAAGAGTAACTCTCCAGGTCCAAAGACATCATCACTGGCGTCGATCGCATTGAGTGTAATCGGAAGCACAGTATTCTCCAGATCTTCGGAAACCATGATGAGCACCTTCTTCCACTTTTTGGGTATCTTCAATTGCGGCGCAGCCTCCGGCACAGGCTGGCCAACGGGTAATTCTT
>Ga0209710_1001830_pt1 | contig 15556 bp, 20 predicted proteins | sample ArcticOcean_MG_C_5_FD_187436 | JGI IMG/M metagenome (GOLD analysis project Ga0209710, IMG submission 187436) | Marine microbial communities from western Arctic Ocean - ArcticOcean_MG_CB4_138 (SPAdes) (version 2) | ecosystem: Environmental > Aquatic > Marine > Oceanic | place: Arctic Ocean...
TGGCTAGGATATATTATATTTGCTGTGGGAGTTGTGGGGGCTTTTAATTCAAGTGAGTTTTTTTTCATGCTTTTAATCTGCGGTATCCCAATGTGTATTTGTCTAGCTGTCGCTTACATTATTGAAGGCTTTGCAGCTAAAAAATAGATTAACTATAAGAAAATGATTCATAATTTTTTTGAATGGTGTGTTCGAATATTTCAGCTTATTGGCGAAGTGACGGGCTTAGGTTATTTTTTATCAAATATAATTGTTTTTGTTGTATTACAACCATTGCTAATAATAATATTTTTATTTTTGTGGCTTTTTCAACGTCAAAAAAATAAACAACTCCCCTTTAATAAGTAAAACATGATTAGGGATTTATTTTTTCAATGTGTATGGATTCTTGAAAGAATAGGGGATGTTACCGGTATGGGTTATGAGTTAACCAATATTGTTATTTTTGTGTTCATTAATCCGTTATTGATTCTTATATTTTTTTTCTTATGGAGATATGAAAAAAAGCTTGCTGACAATGAAAAATAGACTAAGGGGTTAAAATGACGACCAACTATGAAGATAAAAAATAAAAGATACATGGATTGGCTAAGGCCTCAACGGGTTGTTTAAATAACTTTATATATACTTGTTATATGAAAAAATTATCCTTACTCTTACTATTATTCTTGATACCTATATCAGTTTTTTCTAAAGAAATAAAAGGTATTGAACATGATTATAAAATAACAAGAGTCATTGATGGAGATACTGTTGCGTTTCAAGCTGACTTTCTACCTGCCCCATTAAAACCAGAACTAAGTATTCGTGTTTATGGAGTTGATACTCCAGAAAAAGGCCATCGAGCGAAATGTCCATCAGAGGCTAAGAAAGGACAAGCAGCTTCTGATTTTACAAAGACCCTGGTAAGGAATGCGACAACCACTAAAATAGTAATAATGAAATGGGATAAGTATGGAAGCAGAGTTATAGGAGACGTGATACTTGATGGCAAAAGCTTAGCAAAGCAATTATTAAAAAACGGTTACGCAAGAGAATATTATGGTAAAAAAAAGAGAGTCAGTTGGTGTAGTTGAATTTAATTAAAAAAACTAAACTAGCAAAAATAAGCCAATATGGATGAATAACTTAAGTTTATCAAGGAGCTTCTAATTAATAATGTGCAATTGCAAATTACTCATAAAATTGATGAAGAAATCACATTCACAGATTTAGGTGACCTTTATCAATGAAAGTGGTTTTGTTCAATTAGAATGAAAAAGAATTAATGACAATGATAAGGTACAGATGCATTATGGCAATTATATCTATCTGTGCCACCACTGTGAGAAGGTCCGCTTATAGTATCAACTCCATCATGAGAATGTCCCGAGGCAAAATTTGTTATTTCATTTGTGCGTGGATTCTTATTGAAAGCATAGCTAGCTAAAGAAATACAGATTAAACCAATAAAGATAAAAGATAGTTTTTTCATAATTAATTCTCTCTATAAAATTATTAACTTTTAATATATGCCCAATCTAGCTAGATAGCAAGCTTGGGCAAACTGGGGTTATGAAAAACTACGCCTACTCATATTTCGTCACTTTTTTTGATTGAATAATTTTTGGCAGTTACTACATAACGAAGAGATCCTCCAGGAAGAACTGCATCAAAGGGATAGCAAGTCACTAATTTTAATTCAGACTCGTAATCACTGATACTAATCGTCTGTTCTGAAATATCAATGACATCTATGTCACTCACCTTAAAATTTTTTCTTGTTTGATCAAGACGCGTGGTAGTGATTAAATCTCCTACTGCTATATCCTTTAAGAAAGTAAAATGGGTATCTCGATGCCCTGACACTAACCATGTGGATGATGTATTATTTTGCGAGGTAAATGGACTTAAACCTGGAGCAAAAGCGAGCACGTTGCCGGTGTCACCAGCCAACACAATTAAATCTTGCTGGTGTTTTGTTGACTGTAAGCGCATCACTGGATGCATATCAGCCCATTTCCATGGCTTTATTGAAGTACCCGTCTCTATTGATTGATGCCAGGCATGACGGATTAATAATTGACTCAGCTCAGCTTTAACCGGTAAATAAGCCCCATACGCAAAGGTAGTTAGCCCTATTACCAATAGAATTACCTTAAACAATTTCTACGCCTGTTACGCATTAGCAGAGCTATCAATACAAGAAAGATGCCTATGAACATCCATAGATTAGCATTAGTGGCTGTTTGTCCTTGATAGGCTAGTTGCTTCGGGTTGAACATGGAAAGGTCCATCTTTTTAGTGACAGCTTTGGTTGCTAGATGCTCTAACCCTGGCCTCGATGGCGTAACGTCTATGGCGACTAATGAGGTAAATTTAGAAACTAGATGGTAATGGAGTGCTAACTTGGTAATGGCTAGGCGCGCATAATTTCTTGCCTTATCATCCCATATCGAATTATATTGATCCATAAGTTTTTCTAGTTTTCGGCGTCCCCAAAGTACATCAACACCTACTGCCTCACTAACTTGGCTGATATCAATCGTTTTATTAAAATCACCACCTAGCGTATTGCCTGTAATCTTAAGTGTGTCAGGCAATGCATTTAATTTAAACACTGCAGTGATAGTTTCCCCCGCATACAAATCAGGTATGACGTCATAGGCTTGTTCTGCATTAATATGAGTGGGTAGTGTGAGTTTAATATTAGTCAGTGCAGGGGATTCTAGCTTAGTAAACAGTTCAGACATCTTAGAATGTACTTCATTTAATTCTCCGATGTAGGTAAACGCGCCCCTTCCATAGTCAGCTAATTTAGTCATCAAATAAGAATTAGGAGCATAGCCGATACCGACAGTAAAAAACTTATCCTGTTCGATGTATTGCCTGACTGTATCGATAATTTCATGCTCATTCGATACTTGCCCATCAGTTAAAAAGATAATTTGCCTTAATAACTTCTGCCCATATTGCTTCCTTGAGGTGAATGCATACTTAATTGCTTCAAGAGGCTCCGTTCCACCGTCAGCATCTAGGCCCTTAGTAAATTGAATACCGCTATTTTTATTAATATGAATTGCAGGCATAGCCTCAGTAAAAAGTGGTGTAAATTTACTATCAAAATCGATGATGTTAAAGCGATCCTGTTTACCGAGTCGTGAAATTGCTTCAATCAAAGCCTGTTTGGCTTGTTTCATGGATGACCCTTGCATTGACCCCGAAGAATCGATGATAAAAATTACCTCCCTTGGAGTCTTTGGCATAGTCAGGGTAGATTTCTTAACTGGAGCAGCCATCACCATCAGATAATGGTCGTCATTTTTTTGCTGGGTAAACACTGCAAGCTCAGGTTTTAGGTTTGCAATAGGGGCCCATACCAATTCAAAATCTCTTTCCAATTCGCTACGATTGTTTAATGCAATATGTTTATGTTGTGAATCGACGTTGACGATGCTGATGGTGTGATAAGTTGACTCAATCGTATCCGTCTTAAAGCCTGCCTTTAAATTAATATTAATACTAATAGGTCTATCAACATAAGTGTCGCTGGGTGGGGTGACTTTTGAAGCATCAGTCACTCGATGGGTATTAGGGGATAGGCCTAGGGTATCAGTTGGAGTAGCTATTTCTATGCCGGGAACATATCGATCTCTTACTACCATAGGGAATCGAATTGAGAATCTATCATTATCTATGAGAACAGATTGTTGGTATTCGATGACAATAGTTATACTTTCACCTGGAGGAATATTAGCTACACTGGCAGTAAAAATATTAGGGCGCTGCTGTTCAATTAACGAGGCTTTCTTACCCGCTTTTTTGGCTGCCTGATAAATTTTACGTGCTTGCTCCTTTTCTTTTATTTGGCCTTCTAAAACTCGATTACCAATATGCATTGTCAATCGATCTACTGCTGAGTCTTCAGGCAATGGAAAGACATAAACTCCTTCGACCCATTCGTTAGAGGGATTAGTAAAAGATTGTTCCAATCTGACACGATTCACCACCCCTGCAATATTCATCTCTACTTTTGTATCTAAAGCAATTTGTGTCAGACGAGTAGTGTTGGGTAACTTATAAACAATGGATCCAGAGGTGACTTGATTAATTGGGTTAGCAACATTTTCAGCAATGTAAAGAGAGGGAACTGAAGGATTATTTGTTACGGGTTTGTTCTTAAAAATAATGGTGGAATAGCTATTCGAAAAAAATATTGCACATAATATAACTAGGATGGCAGCCATTAATTTTTTCAATTTTATATTTCCAGATATTGTAGATACTAGATAGACGAATCAAAGTTAGCTTTAGTCAGGTTGCATCTATTAGCTTACTTAATTGCTTGTGGTTAAACTAATCTCATGAAAAAACTAACTTGCCCTTAATGTAAAAAAGGAAATACCGTCCCTATTGTTTATGGATTAATAGAGGATTTTGGAGTAGATGAGGATGATTATGAAGTGGGAGAGTACCGTTACTAACAATGACCCTGATTGCTCTTGTAGAGACTGTGGTTATAAATGGGTGCATACTGATACAAAATGAAAAAACTATTTTTAGTCTTATTCTTAATACCTAATTTAATATCAGCTGAGGCTAATACTTTAGTTGATGAGTTTCCTATAGCAACAGCAAAGATGGTAATAAAATATCCACATATAGAACAAATGAATTTAGATTGCTTTGCCTCCCCGAAAATTATTTTAGATGCTTGTAGAATAGTAGCTGAAATAGATCACCAAGGAGCTAGTTATGCTCAACATAATTTAGGATTTTCTTATGAGCAGGGAGTGAATGGTGTAAATCAAGATATTAAACAAGCTTTTTACTGGTATCAAAAATCTGCTAATCATGGGAATATGAATGCGCAATATAATTTAGGAAGACTTTACGAGGTTGGTTATGGAGTTACTCGAAATTTTTCAAAAGCTGGTGAATGGTATTTAAGTGCAACGAAAAAAGGAAGTATAGAAGCTTTAGAAAGAGGTCAAATCTTAAGCTTAGTAGGGATGAATTTTCAGGTAAAGAGTGGGGTAATAAAATTAAAAGAAAAAGACGAATATATTAAAACATTAAAGCCTTGGCAGATTGATGAAGCTAATACAATTTACAAGAAACTAATTTCTCCTTAAAACTCTATTTGCCCACTTATTTGTCTGGGGGTAAACTGGTGTTATGAAGTCTTGCCCTAAGTGTAAATCTAATATGATTATAGATATTGTCTATGGTTATCCAGGCGATAAATTGCTAAGTGATGCAAGTCAAAGCAAAGTTAAATTAGGGGGCTGTGTAATCTGGGGAGATGATCCCGAATACACATGCAAATCATGTGGCCATAACTTTAGTGGCTTAGATGATATTAACGATGATTTGTAAGTAGCTATGAAAAAAATACTCTTACTCTTATTCTTATTCTTAATACCTAATCTGGTATTTAGTGAACAAATAAAATTTAAAGACAATGATGAAAAGTATGCGTTTTGTAAGCAACTAACCAATCAAATGGCTCATATGATGCCTATAAGAGCAGATAGGATAAGTTTTCTAGATAGCGTAGTTTGTATTCCAGGAAATCCACCGCAGTTTACTTATAGCGGTGTAATTGAATTGGATTTTACAAAAAATAAGAAAATGATAATTCACAGTATGGAAATTAACTCTAGGGAACAAAAGAACCTTTGGTGTAGTGACCCAGGGAAAAAATATATTTTAGAGAATTTTAATATTGAGCAAAATTTTAGAGATATTAACGGAGTCTTTATTGATAAGATTAAACTAAATTCAAGTGACTGTTAATCTATGAAAAAATATCTGATTGCAATTTTAATTTTTGTTACACACCTTTTAGGCATAGTTGTGCCACTATTTTTCTATGGCTATATTTATTTAGCATTATTTAAAGGGTTTGAGTTCTATTGGTTAACACTTTTGGTTATCCCTATTTGGTTTTTTTGCACTTACACTTCAGAAAAAATTAATCAAAATAAAGTCATTAGTGATGCCGCAAGGACTATGTTTAGAATTGGTTCTGGTTTTGCATGGATATGGATGGTATCTATACCTGCTTCTATTTATTTTTTAGTTGCAGCATTATTTATGGACGGAAGTTGGGGGGAGTTTTTCTATGCTGCTTTAGTAGGAATGTTTATGAAAGCTGTTGCAAGAGAATATTTAAACGAGTCCAAAAAACCATAAGAAATTTAAATGAAAAAACTACTCCTACTCTTATTCTTAATACCTAATCTTGTTGTGGCAGAAATATGTGATGTACGAATCTATATTGGTGAAAAAGAGGAGGGTAGAGAATATTTAAATGAGGTTGCAAATAAGGTCAATGACTCTAATTGTAAGGATGGTGATATTTTAAATCTTGAATTAGGTAATTCCCATATGTTTGACAACATGTCTAAATATCTTATCTTTCAGTCAAAAGCAAGGTATTGTAATTTTGATAAAACTATTTCGTTTGATATAACAGGGTTAAACAGTAACCTGGTCTGTTCTTTTAAGAAGAACTAAATGAAAAAACTAATTAAATGGTTTCTTTTATGGGAACTTGTTCCACGATACAGATAGGTTTTTGCTATTACGTTATTAATGTAAAATAGGTTTGCCATATTTACTAAGAAATTCACAATTTGGAACGAGTAAAATGACTCACTTTTAGTATAAAATTATGATTAAATCAATTTTTATAACATGGACATCGTGTATGAAACACTTAATTTTTGTTATATTTTTTTTGTTTGCTCAAAACGTAAATGCAAATTGGATTACTTTATATAAAAGTCAAATATTTGAGGCTAAATTACTTTTAAGTTCGGTTAGTCAAGAAAGACAAAAAACCCAAGCACTTATTAAATTAAATTTTAAGGAAAGAATGTTTTCTGATGAGGTTTCATCACACGTATTAATTTTAGAGCATATTTGCGGAGAAAAAAACTACTCTATTGTCGAAGAAAGATTTTACGGAGGTATACCAAATAAAAGCAAAGAAATTGATATAACTGACAATTCTAAAAAATTTAAAGAATATATTTCTAAACTTTTTCCGTATCTTCTTAAGCAAACTTGTATCTAAGTATTACTCAGTTCCTTCATAAATTATTCTCCATTTCCCATTCTTATTTCTCCATATTTGCTTTTTTTTTGTCTTATTTACAATTAAATTACTTTTGTAATTTTGATTAAAAAAAACAATTCTTAATGGATCATTAGTTGATGGGTATTCATAAATAGATATATTATTTAAGGTGATTGAAATATTTTTAGATTTTTTAAAAATAGTTTTCTTAAGAAGAGACCATTTTTTATAATTTGAATTATTATATCTTGCATCGGAACTATAAAAATTTATATACCCTTCATAGTTTGTATTTACCCAGGCCGCTTTCCATTTTCCTATGGCGCTTAGTAGTTGCTTTTGGTCTTTATTCAACTCTTCTTCGTCTCTTAAGCTTAATTCAATAATGCTTAAATTTGATAAAATAACTGGTGTTCCAGGTGTATTCAAGACTTTTTTTAATTTAACAAGATCTTTATTGGATAACACTATGCATCCATCGCTTGCCTCTGGTGCTCTGCTATATGTAGACTTTGGAGTTCCATGAATCCAAATGCCAGAGCCAGTGTATTGATTAATTTTATCAAAATTATTTGGGTAATTGAGTGGGTAGGCACCACCACCATAAAAATCAGTTAATTTTCGTTCTATTTTTTTTTGAAGAAAATATGTTCCAAATGGAGTCTTCTTATCACCTTCAAATCTTTTCCCATATCCTTTTTTACCAATAGAAACATAATGATTTGATAAATGTAAGTATTTTTTGTTCTTATTTTCAAATACAAAGAGTCTGGAGCTGTCCATGTCTACATAGATAAGATACTTATCATTACTATTTGGAATAATGTTAAATTTCGGTAGCTTGTTATTTTTATGTGAAATTAAGTACCCTTTTATTCTTCTTTGGGCTTCTTTTTTGAGCTCTGTTACTTTGTCAGAATTAATCGTAACTGCACTTCCACCAAAATTATCAATACTCATTGAGTAAGCAGTTAAAATATCACCACGAATTAGATGGGCAAGTTTAAAATTTGGAGCTAAAGCTATTAATTCATCAATAATCTTGCTTGCTTGATCAAGTTTTCCATTTCCTATTAATTCTAAAGAATTCATTAATAATGATTCAACTGTTTTGATATCATCTGTTTGAGTGGCTATTGATGAAGAAGGACTAGCAGGATTAGTGTTTTTATTTGATATCAAATCTCGAAATTTTTTTACAAAAATTTCTCTTTGTATTTCTGGTTTTTTATTAAAAAAGCTATCACTATCTTTTGCTTGATTGTCCTCAGAACTTAAAACATTAGAGCAGTAAAAAAATAAAATTAATAAAAAAAATCGCATTGTGAATTGTAGTTTTAAAATTTATTTATTCAGAGGTTTCTTCTTGAATAAGCCAACGGCTGTCTTCTATTACAAAAACTAAAGTTTTTTTTGAAGTTTGATTCAATGCTCCAGATTTATAATTTTGGGTAAAAGTTACTATTGCTTTTTCTTTTTGTGCACCTGCTTCTTTATTGTTTATAAGTTTTACTTTAGTATTTGATAAGGTAATGTTAATTATTTTTTTTGAAATTATTCTATTTGTTCTATAACTTTCCCAGTCAGACTTACTCATATTGTTTGGGTATTTAAAACTAGAAGAATAAAATAATAAGTATTCCTCCATATTTTTATTTTCCCAAGCAGTCTTCCAATTATTTAATGTGCTTAAAATGTTTTTAGACAAAGTTTCTTTTTTTATTTTTAAAGGCTTTATTTTATTTTTTCCCCTAATTGAATCAATTTGAGTATTTCTTGTATTTGGTTGATAATTAAAGAGCTGGGTAATCATAGAAAGTTTTGTTATTGCTATATTGTTTGACTTATCTATTTCTAAAGCATTGTTGTATGCCTCACTAGCCATCTTTGTAAAAATATCTCCTAGATTTATATGTGCAGTGAGATAGCTAGGATTTGTTTTAATAGCTTGTTCGAGAATTTTTTTTGCAAGATCATATTGGCCTTTTTCGGCATAAAGTACAGCAAGATTATTGAAAGGTTCTGGAAGCGTTGGAAATCGTTCAGTTAAATCTCTGAATGTATCAATTGCTTGATTATTTTTACCCATATTTGTTTCAATAATACCTTTGTAGAATAATAATTCTGGATCATTTAAATTTTCTTCAATTGATTTATTTGTAAGAGTTTCAGCGCGAACATATTTACCATCTTTTAAAAGAAACTTAATCTCATCTATGTTGTTTTGTGAATGAACTGCTAACGATAAAAGCAAAAAAAAGCTACCTATTAGTATTGGTAAGAAATAAATATTTTTCATAAATTTACAAAATAATCTTAATTATTAACTATTTTTTAATCTTACCTGAACAAGATGCATAATAGTTAATTTAGCTTGGATGGGTTTTTTATAATCTTTGCCTATTGGAGTTTTTGGTTTAGATAATTCTATAGTTGCACAAAAGTCGCCGCTAATGTTTGCATTATTTTTTGGTAGCTTGCTTAAAATATCGGCGTTAAGCTTTATAATTAATTCATCATACATCTTATTAATATAGAAATTAGCTTGTTTATATATTTTTCCTTGTCGTTCAATCTCTATATTAAAGGTATCTTTTAAAACATTATTAGACCCAAATATTTTACCTTTTAGCTGGCCATAAGTAATGGTCATTTGGTAGTTATAAAATATATTCGGCTCAAGAGCGATTATATATTTTGAATCAACTCCTGCCACACATTTTTTTGCGCCTGACTTTAAATTTTTATTGACTGCTTCTTCAAGCATTGGCCCTTGAAGATAAGTGTGCATTCCCTCATAAGGAGTAGGTCGTAGATTATCATAGTGATTATAGTATCTTTCATAAATGAGGTACTGGAAGTCTTGTGAAAATGAGTTAGCTGATATTAACAAAAGAAAGATTAGCGTATAGTTAAATTTTATCATTAGTTGATTTAATTCCTATGCATTTAAAAAGAATAGTAATTGTAATGCTTTTTTTATTAAGTACATACAGTTTTGCAGATTTTAATGCACAAGTAGTTTATATTATCGATGGCGACACCGTTGATGTATTAGACAGTAATAACCAAAAATTTAGAATTAGACTATTAGGTATAGATGCACCAGAAAAAAAACAATCTTTTGGATATGAATCAACCCTTTATTTAAAAAAAAGAATCTCTGGTGAATTTGTAACTATTATTTCAAGACCAAACAATAATAAGCCTTACACATTAGATTTTTATAAAAGAATTCTTGGAAAAATTAATCTTAATGGCATAGATATTAATTTGGAAATGGTTAAAAAAGGAATGGCATGGCATTATAAAAAATACAAAAAAAATCAGCCTATAGATGAACGTCAGAGTTATAATAAAGCTGAAAGTAACGCGCGAGAAAAAAATATTGGGTTGTGGGTGGGGGATAGAATATTGCCACCATGGAAATGGAGACAACAAAATAGAAAAAGATAGCTTGAATAATTTTATTAATTTTATGTGGGATGAGTTATGAGAATTTTATTAATCAGTTTGTTATTTACCCCTTTAATTTCGTTAGGAGCTTGTATGGATTTTTACAACCAAGACTTAAAAACACTTCAAGGTGAAAAGTTTGATCTATGCAAACATCAAGATAAACCAATTCTTTTCGTCAATACTGCAAGTAAATGTGGTTTTACATCTCAGTTTGAAGGGCTCGAAAATCTTTACAGAGAAAATAAAGAGAATATTATGGTTGTAGGTTTCCCTTCTAATGATTTTAATCAAGAATTAACAACGGACAAAGAAATTCAAGATTTTTGTAAGATGACTTATGCAGTTGAATTTCCAATGATGAGCAAGTCTAGTGTAATAGGCCCAAAAGCAAATAGCGTGTATAAGAATCTAGCATCTATTACTGGCGAGGCGCCATTATGGAATTTTTATAAATTTCTTGTAATGCCCAATGCGGAATCGGTACATGTTTTTGGGAGCATGACGAGTCCTGATTCAAAAAAAATAACAAATCTATTAAAACCATACATTAAATAATCAAATTTTATTTATATTTTGGATGATGATAGCAGAGAGTTCTTCGACTGATCTTGAAGTTGATTCAGCCATAGGAATACTTAATCTTTTCATCAAATCTTCTGCTAAACCAACTTCTTCTCGACAATTTGCTAAAGATGCATAATTACTATCAGGCCTTCTTTCGCTTCTTAATGAGTGAAGCCTTTCTGGTTTAATTGTTAGTCCAAAAATTTTATCGAGATATCCTTCTAGAATAGGCGGGAGAGTGCCCCTGCTAAAATCTTCAGGAATTAATGGATAGTTAGCCGCTTTAATACCAAATTGCATTGCCAAATATACGCTAGTTGGGGTTTTTCCTGAGCGTGAAACTCCAACGAGTATGACTTGGGCTTGATTTAGTCCCGAGTGAGTTATGCCATCATCATGTCCGAGAGCAAAATTAATTGCCTCCATTCTAGGCCCATAATTATTTCCAGTCATACTATGCGATACTCCTGGACGAGTTAATGGGTCTTCTTTAATTTCTAGCCCAAGAGGATTGATAAATGCTTCAAAAAGATCAACATAATATGCATCTACAGCTTTTAATTCTTTCCTTAATTTATTATTACCGATTGACATGATAACTATGGGCCTGACGCCGCCAAGCATTTTGGCATTAGCAATTCTTTTTTGAGCATCCTCAACTTTAGATTCTGAATCGATAAAAGGAAGCCTAATTTGTTCGAATTCTGTATCAGGAAAGTGGGCTAATAAACCACCAAGCGAGCCAGCGGTAATGCCAGTGCCATCTGAAATAAAAAAAGCCGTTCTTTTATTTTTGTTCATTTATTTTTTACTAAGTTGTTTCCATGTACTTATAACTGTATCAGGGTTTAATGATAAAGAGCTAATACCTTGTTTAACAAGCCAATTTGCAAAATCAGGATGGTCTGAAGGACCCTGACCACATATTCCTATATACTTTTTATTTTTTTTTGCCGAAATTATTGCTAACTCAATTAATTTCAAGACAGCTGGGTCTCTTTCATCAAAGCCATCAGCTAAAATACCTGAGTCTCTATCTATACCTAACGATAATTGAGTAAGGTCATTTGACCCAATAGAAAATCCATCAAAATATTCCATAAATTCGTCAGCTAGAATGGCATTAGATGGTACTTCACACATCATAATTATCTTTAATCCATTTTCCCCTCTTTTTAATCCAAAATCAGACATGATCTGTATTACAGATCTTGCTTCAGATAAGGTTCTAACAAAAGGAACCATTAATTCAATATTGGTTAAGCCCATCTCTTCTCGTACCTTCTTCATTGCAATACATTCTAGCTCAAAACAGTCTTTAAATTCTTCTGATATGTATCTAGCAGTGCCTCTAAATCCTATCATTGGATTTTCTTCCTCAGGCTCATAAATGTCCCCAGCTACTAATTTTTTGTATTCATTAGATTTAAAGTCAGAGGTTCTTACGATTACTGGATTCGGGTAAAAGGCAGCAGCAATAGTTGCAACTCCTTCTGCTATCTTATCAATATAAAACTGTTTTGGATTCTTGTATCCTTTAGCTCGATGATCTATAAGTTTTTGAATATCAGTGGGCATCGCTTTGTAATTGATAATTGCTTTTGGGTGAATGCCAATCATATTGTTAATAACAAATTCTAAGCGAGCTAATCCAACACCATGGTTTGGAATCTGAGCAAAAGTAAATGCCATATCTGGACTTCCAATATTCATCATAATTTTTACTGGAGGTTCGGAAAGCTTTCCATCATCCTTAGTTTCAACTTCGTACTTAAGTTCACCCTGATAAACAATCCCAGTTTCACCCTCTGAGCAGCAGACAGTAACTAAATCACCATCTTTTAAAAGCTCTGTTGCATTAACACTTCCAACAATTGCTGGTATACCCAGTTCCCTGGCAATAATAGCGGCATGACAAGTTCTTCCGCCTCTATTTGTTACTAGAGCAGATGCTCTTTTCATAACAGGTTCCCAATTTGGATCTGTCATATCGGCAACTAATATATCTCCAGTCTCAACTAAATGCATATCTGCTGGGTCATTAACTATTTTAACGGGACCTATTCCGATTTTTTGAGTAACTGCTCGTCCGGCAACGATTGCCTTGCCAGTCTCTTTGAGTTTGAATGTCTCAATAATATTTTTTGATTGGGACTTAACAGTTTCTGGCCTAGCTTGGAGGATGTATATTTTGCCATCAATTCCATTCTTACCCCATTCTATATCCATTGGGCATTTGTAATGAGATTCAATTGTGACAGCATATTTAGCTAGTTCGATTATATCTTCATCTGAAATACAGAATTTATTTGAATCTTTTTCATCAACATCTGTAGTTATTGTGCTTAAACCAGCTTGGGTATCTTTACTAAAAACCATCTTAATTTTTTTGGAGCCAATTGATCTTCTCACGATAGGCTCTTTACCTTTTGATAGTAATGGCTTGTGAACATAGAACTCATCAGGATTGACTGCGCCTTGAACAACAGTTTCACCTAAGCCATAAGAAGCTGTAATGAATACAACATCCTTAAAACCTGATTCGGTATCAATAGTAAACATAACTCCTGAAGAGCCAATATCACTTCTAACCATTTGTTGAACGCCTGCAGAGATTGCTACTTCTGAGTGCACAAACCCTTTATGAACCCTGTAAGAAATTGCACGGTCATTATAAAGGGAGGCAAAAACTTCTTTAATTGCTTGTTTAATATTTTCAATGCCATGAATATTTAAAAAACTTTCTTGCTGACCCGCAAAAGAAGCATCTGGAAGATCTTCCGCAGTTGCTGAAGATCTAACAGCAAATGTTGTTCCTTTTGCTGAATTGCTAATTAATTTTTCATAGCCTTGTTCAATAGATTTATTAAAATCGTCTGGAAAGGAACTATTTAAAATCCATTTACGAACTTTTTCACCGCTTTTGGCTAAAGCAATAACATCATTGATATCTAAATTTTTAAGTTCTGCATCAATTTTAGCTTCTAATTCGCTATGCTTAAGAAAGTCGTTAAATGCAGTCGAGGTTGTAGCAAATCCAGTAGGGACCCTCACACCCTTTGCATAAAGCTGAGATATCATTTCCCCTAATGAAGCATTTTTTCCGCCGACTATTGCTACATCAGCGTTCCTAAGATTTTCAAATGGTATTACATATTCAGACATCATAAATCCTTATGTTTTATTGAAAGTTATAACTCATTTAAAACTTAAAGACGTAATTCTGCCAAATATGATTGTTCTTGTCATTAAGTATTATTAGTATTAGAACTATTAAATAATATTTTATTTAAATTTAAATTTAATTGCAGACTTTTATTGAATGTTGTTAAAATGGTTATCCATTTTATAAATGGCTAAAAATTTCAAATAACGGAGACTCAAATGGCATCACTATTAGAACAATTAAAGTCAATGACTACAATCGTTGCAGATACTGGAGAAGTTGAAGCAATTAAGACACTTAAGCCAGTTGATGCGACAACTAACCCATCATTGCTTTTAAAAGCAAGTACATTGCCTCAATGTGAGCCAATGATTGCTGAAGCTATTGCTTATGCTAAAGCAAACAGTTCAGACAAGGCACAGCAAATTGAAGATGCAGCAGATAAGCTAGCTGTGTTAGTTGGTTTAGAGATACAAAAACATATACCAGGAAGAATTTCAACTGAGGTTGATGCAAGCCTTTCTTTTAATATAGATAAAATGGTTGCTAAGGGAAGAAAAATAATATCTTTATATAATGAGGCTGGAGTAACAAATGACCGAGTATTGGTTAAATTAGCATCGACATGGGAAGGGATTAAGGCTGGAGAAATTCTTGAAAAAGAGGGTATTAATTGCAATTTAACTCTGTTATTTAGCTTTGCTCAGGCAAGAGCTTGTGCTGAAGCCGGCGTATTTTTGATTTCTCCTTTTGTGGGAAGAATAATGGATTGGTATAAAGCTAAAACTGGTGAAACATATACACCTGAAACAGATCCAGGTGTTATTTCTGTGCAAAACATATATGGATGGTACAAGGACCATGGGTTTAAAACTGTTGTCATGGGAGCATCTTTTAGAAATATTGGAGAAATAACTGCCTTAGCAGGATGTGATCGTTTAACAATTGCCCCACCATTATTGGAAGAATTAGAATCAACAGAGGGTGATTTACCTCAAATTCTTAAAGATAATGGAGCAACAAAAGACAAACCAACAAGACTTGGAGAAGACCAATTTAGGTATGATCACAACGGAGATGCAATGGCGACTGAAAAATTAGCTGAAGGTATTCGTAATTTTGTTATTGATCAAAATAAATTAGAAGCAGCATTAGCTGAAAAACTGTAAATAATTATAAGTTTAATTGATTGACATCTATTGATTGAAGCGATACTATTTCGGTCTGCTCGATTAGAAGTGAGAAGTAGTCATTTCTAAGTAGAATTATTTTATAAATACGCATATATGGGAGATTAAACC
>Ga0209710_1001831_pt1 | contig 15550 bp, 14 predicted proteins | sample ArcticOcean_MG_C_5_FD_187436 | JGI IMG/M metagenome (GOLD analysis project Ga0209710, IMG submission 187436) | Marine microbial communities from western Arctic Ocean - ArcticOcean_MG_CB4_138 (SPAdes) (version 2) | ecosystem: Environmental > Aquatic > Marine > Oceanic | place: Arctic Ocean...
ACGAAGACTCTGACATTTTTGCGCCCATCGTTAAAACCGCAAAAAGTCGCGCTATTTGGCTTGGGGCAAACCTCATGACCGCGTTTATTGCAGCATCCGTCATTGATGTTTTTAAGGACACCATCGAAAAAGTCGTTGCACTGGCAGTTCTTATGCCTATTGTTGCAAGCATGGGTGGCGTTGCAGGGAGCCAGACCCTGACACTATTTATTCGAAACATGGCACAGGACGAACTGTTTGCTAATAACCTGGCTTGGCTAACCCGGCGAGAGGTTGCCGTAGGCGCCATCAACGGTTGTCTTTGGGCATTTGTGGTCGCCGTTGCGACATCTATATTTTTTAATGACATCTACCTTGGCCTCATTATCGCGGCCGCGTTGATTATCAACTTGCTAACCGCCGCTTTATCCGGCGCTTTGTTACCTAACTTTCTAAGATCGATCGGAATTGATCCCGCTATCGCCGGCACAGTCGTACTAACAACGATCACTGATGTTGTCGGATTCCTCTCATTTCTTGGCTTAGCCACCCTTTTCTACGCATGACTCTCACATGAATAAAACAATAAAAACTGATGCCAATAACGACCCAAGCAAATCACAGAAAAAACGTGACATGGATGGGTTAAGAGAACTGGGCGACCGATTGACGGCGCTATCTCCTGATCACCTTGCCAAGGTCGACAATGACCAGGTCAGGGAGGCAGTGGAAGCCGCCAGAAAAATCACCAAGGGCAACGCGAGGAAACGCCAGATACAGTACATTGCCAAGCTACTTTCACGAATCGACGTCGACCCAATCAGGAACATCATAGAGACCCTTGACGCGAGCAGTGCAGCCTATATCCAGAAGTACCACCAACTGGAATCCTGGAGAGAGAGGCTGGTTGATGGACATCCCGAGGCGCTGTCAGAAGTGCTGGATACATTCCCGCACGCAGACAGACAACAGCTTAGGCACCTGGTTCGCAAAGCCTGTGACGAACGAAAAACTGGACAACAAACGACTCACTTCAGGAGGCTGTTCCAGTTCCTGAAAGCTCTTTCTGAAGAATAGAGGATCTTGAAAATAGAGGATCTTGAAAATAGAGGGCCTTGAGAATAGAGGGTCTTGAGAATAGAGGGTCTTGAGAATAGAGGGTCTTGGGTATAGAGGGTCTTGGGTATAGAGGGTCTTGGGTACAGAGGGTCTTGGGTATAGAGGGTTCACGGACTATTCGCGGGAGTTTCACGTACTGTGTTGTTAAAAATAGTGACGAACTGAATATCCGGTTCTTCAATCGAGCCACTAATTTTATATTTCGCGCTACTCATTTGGTTAATCTGGTTCTTAAATACTTTCTGCGCAAGCATTACACCAATTCCCGCTAATGGTCCTGTCGCGACGGCACTGTAGGCCGCATACCATGGCAGTGTGCGCCCAACCGGTAGGGTGACAATCATATCGTTGTCCAGCGTCCTCGTGGCAAGATGCATGCTCCCTCCGACAGTAAACTTACCACCGCTCCCATCGATGACGATAGGTTCCTGAACGACCACCGCACCCTTATCGAACGACATAACACCTTTTACTTCGGTAAACTCAAAGCCATCATCAATAACGTCTGAAAAATCAAGCCTGAACCGACGAGCAAGGGAAGCAAAATCAAATATACCGAGCAGTTTTAGCGCGCCACCTGTTTCGGCCTGAACGAAACGACCAGTACCTTCCAAAATTTCAATTTCACCCGTTACGCTCTCGATATCCACCATGGCGGGGGACCCTTCCCAGCTCAAGTCAGCCGTAAGCTTTAGCCCCTCGCCTTCGATACTTGAGGCGAAACCGAATTTTTGTTGCGCTTCTGACAGGTCATCAATCGCTATGTTGCCTGAAAATCGACTGAGGTGTTGGCCATCCTCATACCGCCATTCACCCAGACTTCCCGCGGCAACCTGCACGCCATGCGCAACCACCGCAAGGTCTTCAAACCTTCCCCCATGTTCAGTAGCTCTGTAATTGAAAGACCAATGCCCGAAATCCTCGCCATCCAGCAATAATTGTCCCGTGCTGAAATCGACATCCGTAACCTCCAACGGATTCACATCGTAAAGTGGGTCTGTCGCACCAATCTCACTTTCGAAACTCAGCCGGTTGAGTTTAACGTTCAACGGGGCATCATCGTCGTCCGGAATCATCACTTGACCGTCAAGCATTTCGTTTCGCAGACCTGCAATCCATTGGTCGTCCCCTCGGGTGACGACCATCTCGACATCGTCCAATGGCTGGTAATACAACAGAAACTCATCAATGCTTAACTCAACCGATGCGACGTTCGCTGCTATCTCATCTTCGATCGACACATCCGAGATCTGGCCAAACGCTTCGGTGACAGTCTCCCATGCCCTAAAGTCCAGGAAAGGTAATTCTCCCGACATCCTGATGGCATCAAAAGTTACCGCTCCGTATGCAGTAGCGCCGAAATGAACTCTACCACCAGTGGCGATGCCATCCTCAATCTTCAACGAAGCGTTTATATTATCGCCCATCGACAAGTCGATCCGATAACCCGGTTCGTTAAAAGTTTGTCGGTACCTAAATTCATGGACTGCATCCCTAACGGGTTTTGACAGGGGCTCCGGAAGATCAACCACCACTCCTGTTAAATCAGAAAACGCTTCGACATAGACTTTGTCCATGACACCGCCATAAGGAACATGGATTTCTGTCGTATAATCAAAAACACCGCTCGCTCGGCTGAGCAGAATCTGATCGGACCATTCATAAAGGACCGGCACGTCTATGGAACCATCAACGTGAACTACTATCTCTCCACCCTCGCCATAAAATTGGTTTGAAATCCTGCCGCTGATCCCACGGCCAAAAGTCATCCCCGTAAACCCGGAAGAGCTAAGCCCACGCTCACTGCTATAGCGAATATCTCCAGTCAGCCGGGCAACACCCAAATCAAAATCAGGCATCTGTAAAACAGCATTTTCGATGCTAACCAAAACATCAGAACGTACTTCTTCTTCACCCCGGACACCAATTGGAACCTCGATCTCGAGAATAGCCTGCATCTCACCCTCAGCAGACCATTGGTCAGCCATATTAGCCGTAGTCTCCGCAAGCGGCGTTTCTTGCAAGGTACGAATTGCATCTCCGAACGGTCCCGTCAAAAGGGCCGAGACCATCACAGAGTCAGCCCGCCCTGTGTCTGGAATAAGAACCAGTACGTCAATATTCGCGACATCGCTGGAATAAACCTTGCCAGTTGCGTCATTCGTAAGCACCTGGTGGTTGTCAATATGAATGGTGGCCGAAAGGTCAGTTACTGACGGCCAATCGGGATGATATTCAACCTCTGTGTTTTCGACCTTAAGGTAGAAATCATGAGCCTTTCGAACTATCGGAGAACCCCTGAACAGTGCGCCATGTACGGTCACACCGGCTTCATTTGATCGCCCTCCCTTAACTGCTGATTCGATCCATGAACGTAGGTTTTCAGGTATCGGCTTGGGGATATAGGCATCGACTGCTAACAACTCAACATCTTCTACACCGATTGTTAAGCCCCATGTCTGGAGGTCCCTGCTCGCGGGCAGGTTCATAGACAATTTCCCGTAGGCTGAAAGATCCCCCTCTAACAGTTCAATTAGCCCACTGGTCACGGAGACACTATCTTCGCCGATCCGATAAACCAAACGCCCTCGGCCAGAGTCAAAGCGCCAGGGTGAATCGAACATGTTTTCAAAATTCATTTCAAATTGATCGTTGTCAATATCAAGGTATCCCCGATCGGGTTGCAACGACACAAAACCGTTTAGTCGATCAATCGAGGGGATTCCCAAATAAGCTTCGACAGAGAAGTCGACAATACGACTGACCAAATGTTGATTCCCGTCACCAGGCTCTGAAGTGAAAAGCAGGTCCTTTAATTCACCATTAGGGGATAAAGACAACAGCGCGTTTGACAACCTCTCGGGCAACAACGCTTTTTGACCTGCAAAAGCGATTACCCGAGTAAGTGCAGAAACGTCCACAGAGTCAAGTTGACCTGCCAGGGATGCCCCTAAAGGCCCTGTGTCTATCGCGAGAGCAATATTATCGAGCTCATATTCGAACGCGCCCTGTCTTAGCCGAACGTTTGGAATCGACAAGGTACCACGACCAATAGACGCCCCGTGAAATCGGAACCTTGCTGTGGCCTCATCCAGCACGTTGTGGCTTTCGCCCTCCAAGGAGACATTAGCCAACTCGATTTCACCCGTCAGGTCTAAGGAATCGGGTTCGAGCGTCAGCCAGATTCTAGTCGTTAGCTTGGCTGCAGACAATCGTCGTCCCGCGAACTCGACAGCGGGTGTAAGACCTTCAAGATCAATTTCCGGTGCTTCAAGATAAAGCTTGGAGACGAAATCGGGTTCCCTTAAGTCTCCCTGATAATAACCGAATAGGCTCAATCGATGACGCAACGTCGTGCCGTCAGGTTGTTCCCTTTCCAGAAAAAGAGGAAAAGAAACCTGCTTCACCTCATCTACAACGCTAACGATCCAGGGCTGCCCCAAATCCGATACAAGTCGCATTTCTAATTTAGGCCCAATGAGCGCAAGGCTTACCCCCTCTACCTTTAGCGACTCAAGGTGTGGCAGGGAGTCAAGTATATAGTCTACATTTAAGGTCCCATCCCCGCGATTAAAACCCTTTACCCAGAAGCCCTTTTCGTCCTGCTCAATTGCGAACCTGATACCAGAAATCTCAATTTCCGTCACAACCGGGACACCACTCATCAAGCTTCGGACAGAATCAACCCTAAGGACGAGCCTATCTATATCAAGGGCAGGTTCGCCAAGTGGCTTTACAGATATGTCTCTAACAATGAAGCGTGGGTCATGTACCCGCCAATCTCCTGCGATAGCACCAATCTCAACGAAGTCCAGACCACTGCTTTGAAGATAATGTTCAATTCGATGCTGATTAGTTTCAACCCAGAGCGCAGCCAACCGGCCAAGAGACAGATACACGGCAACGATCACCAGTATTCCAAGCACTAGCCACAGGCTGCTTCTGAAGAACCCTTTCGTGATTCGAAGAAGCATCTACTTAGCCTGAGCCCTCTCGATAATAGAGATGACAATGTCGTATTGCTCCTGGGTGTACCCTGGCTCAACCTGGCACGAGATGTCAGCATCGAGTAGTTTTGCCAACTCTCGGACATTCTCAGCCTGCTCATCAATCAGTCTGTCGACAACCGTTTGTGAAGCCATAATGAGACACTCTTTGCCTGTTACGTCCCTTGCCTTACGCTGCAGCTTTTTGAATATCTCTAGGCAAACAGACTCAGCGGACTTGATAAAACCACGACCATCACAAACCTCGCAGGGTTCACAAATCATTTTTAGCAAACTCCCATAGGCCCGCTTACGCGTCATTTCTACTAACCCAAGCTCTGATATTTGGGTGACATTGCATTTCACACGGTCCGATTGCTGTCCTTTCTCCAGCATACGAAGCACCTGACGCTTGTGTTCCTCGTTGACCATATCAATGAAATCGATAATCACGATACCGCCAATATTACGCAGCCTCAGCTGTCGTGGTATTGCCGCGGCAGCCTCAAGATTAGTTCGATACATTGTCTCCTCAAGGTCTTTTTTACCCACGTATGCGCCGGTATTAACGTCAACCGTCGTCATCGCTTCGGTTTGGTCAATTACCAGGTAACCCCCAGACTTCAGCGGTACTTTCCGATCAAGGGCAGCTTCAATCTGATCATCCAGTTGGTGCATATCAAACAGCATCTGATCTGATGGTATCTCCTTGAGGCAACTTTCTTTTTCAGGAATATAGTCAGACAAAAATCTGCCAAGGATTGTGTGAGTTTCCGCATGATCAACCAGGATACCGTTCGTGTTTGTATTAATGATATCTCGCATCACTCGCAGTGGCAGAGGCAGGTCTTCGTAGACGACTTCAGGGCTTTTGGCTGCTAATCCATCCCTGTAAATGCCTTCCCATCGACTTCGGAGGTATCCGGCATCCTTGATGATATCTTCACTTTTTGCGTTTTCTGCCGCAGTCCTGACAATAAAGCCCTCGTCGCCGTCACTCAGGTCCTCGAGAATAGCCGCAAGTCGTTTACGTTCATTTTGATCTTCGATTCTCTGAGAAATGCCACTATGGGAACTACCAGGCAGATAAACAAGATATCGCGATGCGATAGAGAGATTACTGGTAATCCGCGCGCCTTTACTACCGATTGGTTCCTTGGTTACCTGCACCAATAGTTCCTGACGATCATATAAAAGGCTGGCAATCGCTGGATGCTCAACACCAGGCGCCTTGTCAAAAACCTCATGCCCATCGATAAGATCCGTCACATGCATAAATGCGGCCTTCTCTTGTCCTATATCAACGAAAGCACTTTGCATTCCCGGAAGGATACGAACCACTTTCCCTTTATAAATATTGCCAATACTGCTTTTCGTCTCAGTTCGCTCTATAAAAACTTCCTGGAGTAAACCCTGCTCAACGACCCCTACTCGAGTCTCGTTCGCAGATACATTGATGAATATTTCTTCAGCCATCTCGCCTGCCTTAACCTAATGAAGATTCTTTCTGTCCGAGACAGTCAATAGAAAAGTCTCTTAGCATCAATATGGTTTCGCTAAGCGGTAAACCAATTACGTTTGAATAACTTCCGGTAAGCGTCTCCACGAATGCCGCTCCGGCCCCCTGTAAACCATAAGACCCGGCCTTATCCTGCGGTTCGCCGGTTTCCCAATACCAGGCTATTTCTCTTTTATCCAGCTGCCGGAAGGTTACTTCAGTTCTGACACAGAAGGTCTCCGTTCTGGACCCTCGACAAATTGAAACACCTGTTAAAACGTCATGCCTCGTCCCCGAAAGTTCATTTAACATTTGCACGCTATGTTCTTTTGATTCCGGTTTCCCCAGGATGTTCCCGTGCAACACGACAGTCGTGTCCGCCGCAAGAATCACCACTTCACTGTCGTGTTTTCTCGCGACCGCCTGTGATTTTTTTTTAGATAGCCGAGTAACATAAACCTCCGGTGCTTCCCCGGTTAATAAGGATTCATCCACATCCGGCGGTTCTACCCGAAAAACAATTCCCAGTTGCTCAAGCAAAAGCTTCCGCCTTGGTGAGCCACTGGCAAGAATCAGATTAGCTGTCATGTCATCCCAACTCCCCGACGAAGGAATCTAAGTATCATAAACACCCATGGCCATAAGAATGCTCCAGATAAAGCCGGGAGTAGATACCACAGACTCCAGTTTTTAAGACCGGCAATACTCTCGATCCAAAACCCAACCAGTTCATTGACGCCAAGAAGCGCGAAAAGAATGCTCGCCTGTTGCCACACCGAAAACATTCTAAGCCGCTGGTAAAGACTCGCTGCAACATAAGCGATCAAAACATAAGACAACGCATGCTGGCCTATCAAACTGCCAAGCAATACGTCCACGACAATACCAGCCAACCAGGCAGTGAGAATGCCAACCCGATGCGGCAGTGCAATGATCCAGTAAACAAGGACCATCGCTACCCAGTCAGGTCGAAGAAATCCCAGTTCTACAGGAGCAAATTGAGGCATAGGTACCACTGCGAGCACCATGCCTACAACGATCGTAATCCAAATGACGACCAGTCCCCCGGTCTTTTCGTCACCCACCGCGTTTCCCACTCTTTTCAAAACCAGTGTTCGCTTTTTCTAAAATCCTAGACTCTGTAAACACGAGCAAAACGTGCCTGGACCTATCCAGTTGCGCATTTGGCTTCGCAAGGACTTCCGCAAATGGCTTTCCTGGCTTGAAATCCACTCTGTCAACAACGCCAACGGGGTAACCCACTGGAAAACGGTTGCCAAGACCGGAAGACAGCAACTGATCACCCACCTTTATATCTGCCGTGGAGCTAACATGAAGCAACTCCAGTCGCTGGCCAATGCCGGTACCCTGAGCGATAAGCCTAAGATTATTTCGGAGAACCTGTACTGGCACTGAATGTCGCTCGTCGCTGATTAAAAGAATGCGACTACTGAAAGGAGTCACTTCTACTACCTGCCCAACCAACCCTCGCGAATCTAGAACGGGTTGTCCAACAAACACAGCATCTTCTGCGCCCTTGTCTATGACCACTTCCTGTTCTTCAGGGTCCGGGTTAACGCCGATAAGTTCCGCGACCAACACGTTGTCTTGAAGTTTAGCGGCTGACCCGAGTAGACCCCTGAGACGATTATTCTCTGATGTCAGCGCTGCCATCTTTTCAGTCTTAACCTTAAGAAAAATCAGCTCACTTTCCAGCCCGGTAATTCGACCACGCAGGTCTTCACGTGAACTAAAAATATCCTCGATGCCACGAGCGCTACGATTTGGGAGGTCAGCTGTAACGACAATAGGTGTTGTGACAATGGTAAGTGCAGATCTCGAGCCATCCAGCCAGTTGGTAGTGTGATCTACAAACACAAAAACAAGCGAGAGCAGGCCAAGACCGAGCAGCTGGTAATCAAGCGTGGTTTCTTCTAAGAACAGTGCTTTGATTCGGTTTACCTCGAGGCATGAGAAGTTGCGCACCAAATCGAGAGCGCTTCTCCGTTGCCGGTCGTCCAGGACTCCGGGGGGTTATTGAATAGAAAGTACGTCGCTGTCTGCTTTTTCGTCCATCAATTCCAGCGCTCGACCACCACCTCTGGCGACACAGGTAAGTGGATCTTCTGCGACGATGACCGGTAATCCGGTTTCACTCGACAAAAGCCTGTCTAACTCGCGCAGCAACGATCCGCCTCCTGTCAGTACCAGTCCACTTTCCGCTATGTCCGAGGCAAGTTCCGGGGGCGTCTGTTCAAGCACCGCCTTCACTGCCTGAACTATCACCGAAAGCGGTTCCTGAAGCGCTTCAAGGATTTCGTTGCTATTAAGCGTAAAACTTCTTGGCACCCCTTCAGCCAGGTTTCTTCCTCTCACGTCAATTTCCCGCACTTCTTTGCACGGGAATGCCATGCCAATTTCCTGTTTGATTCTTTCTGCCGTTGCATCACCAATTAGACTGCCTTGGGTGCGCCTAACATAGGTTGTTATGGCCTCGTCGAATCGATCGCCACCCACTCGAACCGATTGCGCATAGACAACACCATTGAGCGAAAGAACAGCAATCTCTGTTGTCCCACCGCCAATATCTACTACCATCGTACCGATAGCTTCGTGAACGGGCAGACCGGCACCAATGGCCGCGGCCATTGGCTCTTCAATCAATCGAACATCACGGGCGCCAGCGCTGACCACCGACTCCCTGATGGCTCGTCGTTCAACTTCCGTAGATTGACATGGCACACAAACAAGTACTCTGGGGCTCGGACGAATGAAGCTGTTCTCATGCACTTTTTTGATAAAGTGCTGGAGCATCCGTTCAGTTACCTGAAAATCAGCGATCACACCATCTCTCAGGGGACGAATCGCTGTTATATTACCGGGAGTACGGCCGAGCATTCTTTTCGCGTCTATGCCTACGGCAGCGACGTTTTTCTGATTGTTATTGTTACGAATTGCGACCACTGAAGGTTCGTTTAGGACGATACCCTGGCCGCGAACATAAATAAGTGTATTGGCCGTACCAAGATCTATCGACAGGTCATTGGAAAACAAGCCTCGAAGGCGCTTAAACATGGAAAAAAGACCTCTCAGATATGGCGGTGGACAAGACGGGCAATGTGAACTTGCCGACCTTATTATTTGCTTTCAATAACTTTCGTAACTATATCATTTGGGGAGACTTTTATATAGATAGTCTGACCGCTTTTTGGCTCACTCATTCCCTGAATAATGAAGTTCTGTCCATTTTTTGCTAACAGGCATGAGTGACACCCCAAATGGTCTAGTCAGAGCACGTACAAGGCTTGAAAATTTGCGTATTCCCACAAACCTCATTAGCATTCCTTGCCTTAACAACGTAGTTGGATAAAAAACGTGGACGTGACTGAAGAAGTCGTCAGAAATATCGCCGAACTGGTACAACTGAAGGTCGATGACGCAGATATACAGCAATTAACTAAAGGAATGCAGAATATTCTGGCACTGGCTGACCAAATGCAGGCCATTGATACAGACGGTATTGAACCTGTATCGAACCCACTAGATGCTTCACAAAAGCTTAGACCTGATGCGATTACCGAAGGAAACCAGCGGGAACTTTTTCAGTCCATTGCACCAGCCACCGAAGCCGGACTATATCTTGTCCCAAGGGTAGTCGAATAGATGATAGACCGCTCCCTCAGCCAACAACTTGATGACCTGGACAAGGGTGAGTATTCATCTGTCGAACTTACCCAGACATATCTCGACCGGATTGAAAACCACCAATCGCTGAACGCTTTTGTCAGCCTCTCGGAGAACGTTCTTGACGAAGCCAGACAGGCGGACCAGCTAAGAGCGGCAGGGGAACGGAAGCCCCTGCTAGGAATACCCATTGCCCACAAAGACATTTTTTGTGAGGCCGGAGTAAGAACCACCGCTGGTTCAAAAATGCTCGACAATTTTATTTCTCCCTACGACTCAACGGTCGTCTCCCTGCTGAGGAACGCGGGCGCGCTGTCTTTGGGTAAAACTAATATGGATGAGTTCGCTATGGGCTCGTCAAACGAATCCAGCTACTTTGGCGCGGTGAAAAACCCGTGGCAAGTTGACCGGGTTCCTGGCGGTTCGTCAGGCGGGTCCGCAGCCGCAGTTGCAGCCAGACTCTGTGCAGCTGCCACTGGCACCGACACCGGAGGGAGCATAAGACAACCGGCAGCATTCTGTGGTGTCACCGGTATTAAACCGACCTATGGTCGGGTTTCTCGCTGGGGAATGATCGCTTACGCCTCCAGCCTGGATCAGGCAGGACCACTTGCCACTACCGCTGAAGATTGCGCACGATTACTCTCTGTCATGGCAGGTGTCGACGAAAAAGACTCTACCTCTTCAGCGGTTCAGGTAGAGGCTTACTCCAAATCCCTATCCCACGACCTTAAAGGCAAGAAGATAGGTTTGTGCCTTGAATATATGGAAGGCCTGGATCCAGCAATGTCACGTATCATAGAGGAGGCAATGGCCGTACTGTCGACGCTGGGAGCAGAGTTCATCGACATCAGCCTGCCCACCTCCCCAATGGCGATTCCTGCTTACTACATCATCGCGCCAGCGGAATGCTCGGCCAATTTGTCACGGTACGACGGCGTCAGGTTCGGCTATCGTTGTGAAAACCCCGAAAACCTGGAGGATCTTTACAAAAGGTCCAGAAGCGAAAGTTTCGGCCAGGAAGTAAAAAACCGTATTATGGTTGGCGCATTCGCGCTTTCCGCAGGCTATTACGACGCTTATTACAAAAAAGCGCAACAGATACGCCGCCTGATAAAAAATGATTTCCTTGAAGCCTTTAAATCAGTTGATGCGATATTGGGGCCGACCACGCCTGGCCCAGCATTCAAGATCGGTGAAAACGCAGATGACCCGCAGGCCATGTATCTACAAGATATTTACACGATTTCAGCAAACCTTGCAGGCTTACCGGCTATTTCCCTGCCCGCAGGGTTTATAGGGAATCTACCTGCAGGCATACAACTAATTGGTAACTATTTTGAAGAAGCAACGTTGTTAAATTTAGGCCACCAGTTCCAGGCACAAACTGACTGGCACAAGCAGACACCGGAGTTGTCGACATGAGCGGCGAGTGGGAGGTTGTCATCGGCCTGGAGATCCATGTCCAGCTATCAACTGTTTCAAAGATCTTTTCTGGGTCAAGCGTGACTTTCGGTGCAGAACCCAACACCCAGGCTAGCGCGCTGGACTTGGCACTACCGGGTGTGCTTCCGGTAGTGAACGAAGCTATCTATCCGAAAGCAATCGCCTTTGGCCTTGGCATCGGTGCAAGAATCGGCGCTCGCTCCTGCTTCGACAGGAAAAACTATTTCTACCCAGACCTTCCCAAGGGCTATCAGATTACCCAAATGGATGAGCCCATTGTTTTGGGTGGGGAAGTTGAAATAACCCTAGCTGACGGCACAACGAAAACCATCCGCGTGACTCGTGCCCATCTAGAAGAGGACGCTGGTAAATCTTTGCATGAGGATTTTCATGGAATGACCGGTATCGACCTAAACCGAGCCGGAACCCCATTGCTGGAAATTGTTTCGGAACCAGACATGAGGAGTGCCGAAGAAGCCGTTAGCTATGCGAAAACGATTCACCAACTAGTGACCTACCTTTCAGTCTCCGATGGGGATATGTCACAGGGCTCGTTACGCTGCGATGCCAACGTGTCACTTCGAAAGAAAGGCAACGACGAGTATGGCACTCGGACAGAAACCAAAAATGTAAACTCTTTTAGGTTCCTTGAGGCCGCGATAAAGTATGAAGTAATACGTCAAACTGAAGTTCTGGAATCTGGCGGGAAAATCACACAGGAAACCCGACTCTACGACCCGGACAAAGACGAAACGCGCCCCATGCGCAGCAAAGAAACTGCGACTGACTATCGATACTTCCCTGAACCTGATCTCCTGCCCGTTATCATAGACGACGCATTTATTGAGACAGTCAGAAGCTCGATGCCGGAGCTCCCTGCACAAAAGCGGGCACGATTCCACACAGAAATGGGATTAACGGATGAAGATAGTCGCTTGTTGTCCTCCGAACTCGGGCTGGCTACCTATTTCGAAGCCTGTGTAGAGATTTGCAGCGACCCAATCCTGTCTGCGAACTGGATAAAGGGTGATCTTCTGGGTGGCCTGAACCGGGACAATATGGACGTCTCTAATTCCCCTGTGACTGCCCGAGCAATGGCAGAGATAATCCTACGAATTCAGGATGGCACGATTTCCGGGAAAATAGCCAAGACGGTTTTCAATGCATTGTGGGAGGGGAAGACTGACTCGGTCGACAATTACATTCAATCCGAAGGCCTGGTTCAAGTCTCAGATAGCAGCGAGCTTGAACCCATTATCGACCGCATCATCATGGAGAACTCCAAGCAAGCTGAGCAATTCCGAAGCGGAAAGACAAAGGTGCTTGGTTTCTTTGTCGGCCAGGTAATGAAGGAAACAGGCGGCAAAGCCAATCCAAAGCAGGTTAATGATTTGGTTATCTCTAAGCTTACGGCCTGATCAACGCTGAGTTCCCTGTCCAGGACTAAAAGCGGTCGACAAAATCAGTAATACGCGCAGCGTTAGCACCAACATCACTCTGTCCGACTCGCGACATTGATCGCAAATCAATTCTAGAGCCTTCTCCGTCACCAACAATTCTCACAACCATATCGTCCTTAAAACCAAACCAGAAGGTCGTCGCGGTCGCCTCCACCAGACCCGCAGCCTTATCTACAGCCACGATCTTAAGACCCATGGCCTGCAGGACCGCTTCCGTGCGGTCAACTGCTTCCGCAACCGACAAACCGGACTCGATGGGTTGCAGACCAGGGTACGCTTCCATGGTAGCGGCGCCAAGTTTCTCAGCGGGCCACGCTTCAGAAACACCGTATTCGTAGCCATTGGGGGCGTCCTTCCGCAAAGATACAATCGCAACAAACTCAGGTGGATTGGCGGTATCTGTCGTTATGTCATGAATCGGTGGGACATCACCAGCAGCCGCCATTTGTGGTCCCATAACCCCAACAGGTACCAGGCCCAGGATCATCGATACGATGACCAGATTTCGATTTCTGCCAAGGCCAGACCGCATGGCGATAACCAAATAAACCAGACCAATCAGAAAAACCAGTGCACCGCCTGCAACGGCAATCAGCAAGCTGACTAGCGACGGTTCCAATGGCACGATTGAGAATTTGTACCCCAACGGGCCCGTAACAAGAATAATCAGCAGCACTACGGCACTAACCAAAAGTGCCCGAGTTGATGTTTTCACCTCTTCCATAATTTCTATCTCCAGTCCTTACTGATTGACACTATCCGGCTCCTAACATTGTATAAGAGCGACAAAGTGACATCTTCGCTGATAAGCATTAATGAGGCAACAATTGGGGCCTTCAGAGACTCGGCAGGGGAAGGAACAAACGAAACAACAAGAACAGTTAACCAGGTTTTTCACAAAGAGCCAGTATTGCTTCTAGCAACAGCTGCTACCCAGATTACACTACCTTAATATGCCAGGGTTCATAACGGACGCCGAGCATATTGTCTCGCGGATAACGAATATCGACATAACCGAGATCAACCAGCTTCCGAAACTCTTCAGTCTCCGCGAAAGCTTGAGTAAAGTTTTTCCGGCCAAAACCCGTCTTACCAACATCAAAGTCACCAACCCCATGATAAGAATGTCCCGGGGGCGAAAGGCTTCGTGATGCTTTTGACAAGTTTCCTTCCGATTGAATCGTCTTCGCAAGAAACAGATGGGTCTGCTTCACAACGCTTCTGATTCCAGAAGTCAGCACGATACCTGTACCAAGATCTTGCTGGAGCTTTTTATAGAGTCTTTCGGATTCACCCCGATATAAGAAATGACCGGTGTGTCCGGTTTTTTTTCGATCTTTTTCAGGGATGGGTGCAGTCAACTCTTCGATAACTTTCTTGCCCATAAACCCATATCGCTTGGCATTAGTGGTAAATATTTCTTCCAGGAACACCTCTTCTGCCTGCGTGAACTCACCAACGCTACTGTAGCGCCGACCGTAACGAAGCATTTCGTCAAAACCGAGCACATTAAAGTTACCGTGACCCATATGGCTTTGGACGCAGTCTATACGCCTGAAACTTGAAATAAGAACTGGGTACTTTTCACGCTCGATGTAAGCGTCAGTCGCGTAAGACTGGCCGAAGTCAGTCATCTTGGCCCTATATTGGCCAAGATCCGCACTGCTCGTGGTCGCCAGAATTGGGGGACTTATTGTTGCGACAGCTCCTATTGAAAAGATCTTTAGGAAATCTCTTCGTTCCACGTCCTCTAAACCCCACTTTGCAAAGACTTAACATGGTACTCAACGGGTACCCGATTTCCTACTTCAGCAGTAACTTAGCGCATGAAATCAACGTCCACCGTCAATCACGACCGTTTGTCCGGTCATAAAACTACCCGCCCGGGAAGCCAGGAAAACTGCCGCGCCGCCGATTTCCTCGGGCTCCCCTATTCTTCTGAGACTAGCATTCGCTGTGGACGCCGTCAGAGTCTCCGGATTCTCCCACAATGCCTTCGCGAAATCGGTGCGAATTAATCCTGGAGCAATAGCGTTGGCACGAATATTATGCGGCCCAAACTCTGTCGCGATATTCCTTGCAAGCGCCATATCAGCGGCTTTTGAGATCCCGTAGGTTCCCAGCACTGCACTCCCATTTAATCCGCCAACACTCGAAACAATCAGAATAACGCCATCTTTGCGCTCGACCATTTCCGGCAGTACTAATTGACAAAGCCAGTGATTAGACTTGACGTTGGAATCAAGGATCTTCTCAAATGCAGTGTCGGGAATGTCCATCATGGACCCGTAGTAGGGATTGACAGCGGCATTGCAGACCAGGATATCGATCTTACCCAGTTGCTCCCGCGTACTATCCACCAATCGTTGCATTTGTTC
>Ga0209710_1001834_pt1 | contig 15542 bp, 16 predicted proteins | sample ArcticOcean_MG_C_5_FD_187436 | JGI IMG/M metagenome (GOLD analysis project Ga0209710, IMG submission 187436) | Marine microbial communities from western Arctic Ocean - ArcticOcean_MG_CB4_138 (SPAdes) (version 2) | ecosystem: Environmental > Aquatic > Marine > Oceanic | place: Arctic Ocean...
TAGGAGAAGATATTAGTTTTGACGTTGAGATGATAGAAAAATACAATGCAAAAGTTATTTTAGTAGATCCAACGCCTAGATCAATAACGTATTATGAAAAACTTAAGAATAGATTTGGAAACAATGGACCAAAAAATTATAATGAAAGTGGAAAAATTGATCCGTTACTTTATGATATGAGTAAAGTTAATAACCAAAATTTATTATTTGAGAGCAAAGCAATTTCTAGAACCAATGATAAAAAACTAAAATTATTTTATCCTTTGAATGATGAGCATGTTAGCCTTTCTATTAACAGAAAAGCTTCAAATCAAAAAGAATTCATAGCCACAACAATAAATTTAAAAAACATTATGAAAAAATTTTCTATTGAAGAAATAGACATTCTTAAGCTTGATATAGAGGGAGCAGAACTGGAAGTCCTGGAAGATATTATTGATGAAAAGATATTTCCAAACAGATATTGGTTGAATATGACATAAGAAGAACAATAAAATATTAAAAATATCCTAATTTTGTCGAAAATACATAAAAAAATTCTTTTTCATTACAAATTAATAAATATTAACAACAAAGGTGATTTTACATATTTAAAAAGATAAATTCTCTCAAGTATGAAAAAAATAACATTAATAACAAATACAAAAAAAGGAAAAGGAGGAGCAAATGTTGCAGGAGATAGATTAATAAAAATTTTGAAAAAAAATTTTAGAATAGAAACAAGAACTATAGATAAAAAAAATTTAATAGGAAAAATAAAATATTATATCGTAAGGGTAATTATTAGGATATTCATTGGAAAAACAAACTTTCTTAATTCCTTAAATATTTTTACACGAGTAAATTTAAAGAATATTAAAACAGATTTAGTATTAATAAATTGGATTGGTGAAGAAACATTGTCTTTAATGGATTTAAGGAAGATAAATAAACCTATCGTGTGGACCTTGCAAGACATGTGGGCAACTACTTCTACTGAACATTTTTTAGACTCATCAAAAAAAAATGGATATTCAAAAAAAGACACCAAGGGTAATTTGATAAAAAATCAAATTTATAAAAAAAAAATTTTTTTATATGATAAAAAGAATATTAATATTATTACAAATAGTAAATGGTTAGAAAATTTCTCAAAAAAGAGTGATTTAACTAAAAGACTCAATACAAAAACAATTTATAATCCTATTAAAGCTGAAAACTGGTTTAGAGAAAGCGAGCACAATTCAAAATTAAAACTCAATTTAGATCCAAAAGTCCAATATATTTTATATGGAGCGAATGGTGGATTAAAAAATTTTAGAAAAGGAGGAGATTTATTTTTAGAAGCTATTAGTAAAATTGGAATGATTAATAAAAAATTAGAGGTTATAGTTTTAGGAGGAGATCAAAATTATCTTGAAAAAAGTCAGAATATTAATTTTCATCATAGAAAATTTAATCCAGATATTAAAATTCAAAGAATGTATCATTCGTCCTCGATTTTAACAGTTTGTCCATCTAGGGCTGAGTCCCTTCCACAGTTTATTGTAGAGACCATATTATGTCAAAATCCTGTAGTTTCTTTTAATCAAGGGGGGATGAGTGAAATTGTATCTCATAAATTTAATGGATATTTAGTAAAATGCTATGATACCAAAGATTTTGCTACTGGTATTGATTATTGTATTAAGAATATAAAAAAAGAAAACCTAGTAAAAAGTAGAAAAGTTATTTACAAATTGTTTGAAGAAAAAAAAGCTTTAAAAGAATATACCAATTTTATAAATAAGATTATTTAAAGTTATGCATATTAAATTTACTAACTTATTTGAGCTCATTTATGAAAAAAAAAAGATTTTAAATAAAATAAATGAACTTATAAAAAAATCACAATTTGTTGGTGGTGAAGAAGTAGCAAAATTTGAAGACAATTTTAGAAAGTTTGTTAAATCTAAATACTGTGTGAGCTTGGGAAATGGCACAGACGCTCTTGAAATAGCGATAAAATCAATTAATCTAAAAAAAGGCTCAGAAATAATTGTGCCAGTTAACACATGGATTTCAACAGCAGAAGCTGTTGTAAATAATGGCTTTAAATTAGTTTTTTGTGATGTTGATTTGAATGATTACTCCATATGCCTTAAGGATTTGAAAAAAAAAATTAATTCTAGAACAAGAGCAATAATTGCAGTCCATCTGTATGGTAATCCTGCAGATATGATTGGTATAAAAAAAATTATTAAAAATAAGAACATAAAACTAGTAGAAGATTGTGCTCAAGCACATGGAACAAGAATTTCAAAAAAACATGTTGGTAATTTTGGTGAAATAGGTACCTTTAGTTTTTTCCCTGGAAAAAACTTGGGAGCATTTGGTGATGGTGGTGCAATAATTACAAATTCAAAAAAAATTGCTGAATATTGTTTAAGATATAGAAATCATGGAGCATTAAAAAAATATGATCATAATTTTTCAGGAGGAAATTCTAGATTAGACACCATCCAAGCAGGTGTACTCAACATCAAATTAAAAACTTATAATAACAAGGTGTTGAATAAACGTAATAATTTAGCAAAATTATATTTTGAAGGATTAAAAAATATTAATCAAATTGAGATGTTCAGGCTAAAAGATAAAAATAAATCATCATTCCATCAATTTGTTATAAAGACAGACTTTAGGGATAAATTACAAAAGTACCTAAATATTAACAATGTCGAAACAATGATCCATTATCCTTATATGCTCAATCAACTAAAGTTTTTTTCACAAAAAAAGCTAAATAAAGCAAATGGCCTTGGAAGTAAAATTTTAAGCCTACCTATTTCAGAAGAACACAAAAAAAAAGAAATATTGTATGTGATTGGATTGATCAAATTTTTTTTTAAAAAATATTGATTATACTAAATCATAAACAGAATTGTTTTTACAAATGGATTGATCAAACAATTTTCTAGAGAAAGCTTTTTAATTTGCCAAATGTTAGCCCATACAAATTTGTCTTTTTTAACTTTAGTATTATTTGGATCATTTAAAAAAAATAGACAATTTTCATTTACTTTTTGCCAGAATCTTGCACCTTCCTCATTATGAGCACATTTTGCAATTATAGAACAATCTTTATGTTTTACAAACATGTCAAATAAATCTGTTTTTTTCCCACCATGAGCTTGGTTCATATTTGATTGTGTAGCTGAAAATGTTGGACAAAATTTAATATTTTTGTCACCAGGCTCAGATCTTAAATGTAATAAAAATTCTATACCATATTTCTTTGTTTCTCTTACAAGTAACGCAAGCATTCCACCATGTGGCTGATTTAGTATTACTTGTTCCCAATTAGGAACCTCTCTTTTAGCATTTGTTACTTGAACGCCTTGAACTGTAAAGAATTGATTTGAAGCATGTTTGATTTTACCATTTGTATATTTCCATTGATTAAGTTTTTCGATAGAACATAATTTAGAACGCATTGTTTCTTTTTTTTGTAATTTTTTTCTTATCATTAATAATTTTTTAATATCATCAGTAGATGAATGTTTATAAGATTCTATCTTTTTTCTAAGCACTTCTAAATTTTTAAAATATTTTTTTTTCATTTATAATTTTTCATTAATTTTTTTTTAAAGTTTGAGTTAAATAAAATTCTCTTATGATAATAATTATATTGTTTATCGTTAAGTTTGTCCAAGAACTCTTTAATAAAATTTTGAAATGGATCATCTTTTTTAACCTTAATTATCTTCATAATATTTTTTTTTTTAAATTTGATGATTAAATCATTATCTGTTGGGGGGGCACAGAATCTATCAAGTTTAATCGAATAGTTTTCTGACTTAAAAGTTATAAGATTTTCATATTCAGAATTATGAGAAAAAAATCCATAAAATTCTAACTTTTTATTTGTTGTATTGATAGAAAAGCTATGGCTCAATCTATTTTTTTTTTTATGAATAAAGGATTTAATATTAATATATTTTCTTAGAAAGATTCTGTTAATTTCTGCCGCGTAAGGTATCATGTCATTAAAACATCCACCACCTAATCTATAAGAAAGTTTAGCATCATTTTTTTTTGGTTTGGGTATATTAAATTCCATTATAATGTTTTTAACAGAATTATTTTTTTTAATTATATCTTTTAATTCCTTAAACTGTTTATGGTAATTAAATGTCAAAGCTTCAGCTAACAATATTTTTGCTTTTTTGGCTCTATGAATTAATTCATCTACCTCATAATGCTTTAAAGACAAAGGTTTATCGGCAATAACATGCTTACCAAGAGATATAGATTTTTTAATATATTGATAATGTAAAGAATTAATCAAAGATACATAAACTATATTAGCAGAGCTTTCTTTTAGAGCCTCTGTGTAATTTCTAAACCATACTTTGTGGCCATTTTTAACTGAAGAATGAGACACTGATGCTATATCAAACTTAAGACCTTTAATATTTTTCAGAGCAGGAATTACTTTTCTTTTGGCTAAATTAGAATAGCCTAATATTAATATTTTCATTATATTTGTAAATATATATTCATTAAAATTAATAAATCATTATAAACTCTATAATATTTAAATGAAAAAAATAATTGTATTCTTTTTTAGCCTATTTGGACTTTCAATTAAACGTAAAATATATTTGTATGATGCAAAGAAAAATCTAAATAAAACCATAAAACACTTCAAAATCAAAAGTATTTTAGATATTGGTGGCAATACAGGTCAGTTTGCTGAAAATATTTTAGAGAGTGGATTTAATGGTAAGATTATTAGCTTCGAACCTCTTTCTAAAGAACATCAAATTATAAAGAAAAAAATAGAAAAGAGAAAAAATAAAAACTGGTTTTTAGAGGAAAGATGTGCGCTAGGTCAAAAAGAAAAAAAACAGAGAATATTTATATCTGGGAATAGTGAAAGTAGCAGTTTACTGAAAATATTAAAAAAACATGTAGAAATGAGGCCATTAAGCAAGATTGTTTCTTCAGAGATTGTAAAGGTCAAAAAGTTAGATAGTTTTTATACTGACATTAAGAAGAAATTAAACAACAAAATTTTATTAAAAATTGACACACAAGGAAATGAACTTTCAATATTAAAGGGTTCAAAAAAAATATTAAAGATTATTAATTTTGCATTAGTCGAAGTATCTCTAGTTAGGCTTTACAAAAATCAGAAGTTATATATGGATATCATAAAGTTTTTTAAATTGAATAATTTTGATGTATGGTCTATTGATAGAGTTATGGGCAATCATATAACTGGACAAACTTATCAGCTAGATATTTTTTTTTGTAAAAGAAAAAAATGAAAATTCTTATTATTGGATCGATAAGATTTAATAAGGACCATTTAGCAAGCAGATTTTTAAAAAATGATTTTAAAAAATTAAAATTTACAGATATCAGAGTTAGTTTAAAAAAAACAATTTAAATTCTTAAAAAAATAGACTACTGATAAAAATATAGTCTTGATTATGAAAAAAATAAATAAACCCTTTTTAATAAAGATTAATGATTTACAACAAGTCCTATTCATCCAAAAAGGTAAATTAGAAGTTATGTTTTACAATAAAAGTAAAAAATTGATAAAAAAGATTGTGTTAAAAAAAGGTGACTCTATAAATATAGTTCAAGGCATTCATGCAATTAAAATGTTAGAAAATACACAATGTGTATCTGTTAAACAAGGTCCTTTCATTTCAGACAAAATGGATAAAGTAAATGTATAAAAAAAAATTAAAATTTTTACCTGTTCATGAACCGGATCTCGATATTAAAGACTCTGAGTCAGTATTAAAAACATTAAAAAGAGGAGAAATATCTGGAAGCTTTACTCCAACTATAACCTTATTTGAAAAAAAATTTGCAAAATTTTGTGGTGTTAAATATGCAGTGTCAGTATCAAATTGTACTAATGCTTTACAATTAGCGTGTAGAGTTATTGGTCTTAAAACGGGTGATGAAGTTTTGGTAAGTTCGGGAACTAATATAGCAACTGCGCTGGCCATTTATTACAATGGAGCGGTACCAATACCCATTGACTCTCATCCAGACACTTGGAATTTAGATATAGAGCATCTAGAAGCAAAAATTACAAAAAAAACAAAAGCAATTTTACCAGTTCATTTCCTTGGTCTTCCAGTCAATATGAAAAAAGTTATGCAAATTGCTAAAAAATATAAATTAAAAGTTATTGAAGATTGTGCCGAAGCACATGGTGCTAAGTATAGTAAACAAAATGTAGGATCCTTTGGTGACTTGGCTTGCTATAGCTTTTATTCAAATAAAATTATAACAACAGGTGAAGGTGGGATGGTTGTAACAAATAATTACAATTATTATAAAAAATTAATTTATTTAAAAAATTTAGCTTTTGGAAAGCCTAGATTTTTACACAAAGAGGCTGCTTATAATTTCAGATTGGGTTCATTACAGGCAGCTTTAGGTTTATCACAACTTCGAAAAGTAAAAAAATTTATAAATGCAAAAAGAAAAATTGCAGATATTTATAATAAAAATTTAAAGAATATTGAGGGAATTCAATTACCTTATGAACATAAAGATTATTATAATGTTTTTTGGATGTATGGTGTTGTGATTAATAACGAATATGGAAAAAAAAGAGATCAATTGTCAAAATTTTTACTTAAAAATAGAGTAGATACGAGAACATTTTTTTGTCCTTTAAACTTGCAGCCTTTTTTAAAAAAGATAAATAATTATAAAAATCACAAATGTCCTATTTCTGAAAAATTATGGAAGAATGGTCTCTATTTGCCCTCAGCTAATAACCTTAGGGAAAAAGATATAAAAAGAGTGTGTAATTTAATAAAAAAGTTTTCTGTCAAATAATATAATGAATATTGGGTTAGTATATACTAATAAAAAGGAAACCCAAGGTGGTGGTTTCACTTTTCAAGAAGAAATATTTAAAGAAATATTTAAAGATAAAAGTATAAATAAAAATTTGAAATTTCATTTATTCCATACGGAGAAAATTAAAGATAATAGATTCGAAAATTCACACCTTATCAAAAAAAATTTATTTAATAGATTTGTAGAAAACATTATTCGTAATTTTAGTTTTTTTTCAGAAAGGGTTAAGTTTAAAACAATATTAGATAAAGCATGTGAAAAATTTGATATAGACTTAGTTTTTTTTCTGGATAATAATCATAATGTACTTACTAATTACCCTTATATTACAATTGTCTATGACGTGGATCATATCAATTATCCATTTTTTCCTGAATTTTCTAAGGATTGTAAATGGTACAAAAGAGAAAATGGGTTAAAGAGTCATTTAAAAAAAGCTACTGCAATAATCACTGGTACAGAAGTTGGTATGAATGAAATTATGAAATATTATGGAATACCAAAAAAAAAAATATTTAAATTACCACATCCAGCAATTGATATTATTCCTGGAGAACTTAAAAAAAATTACATTTTAGAAGATATGGGATTATCAAAAAAACAATATATAATCTATCCAGCACAGTTTTGGGCTCATAAAAATCATTACTCTCTAATTGCATTAGGGGTATCTCTAAAAAAAAAGTATGCAAATAAGATTAAGATTGTACTGACTGGTACAGATAAGGGAAACCTAAGTTATATTAAGGAATTGATAAAAAAAAATAATCTACAAGAAATATTTATAATTCAGGGGTTTATAGAAAAAGAATTGTTAATTTTTTTATATAAAAATGCACTTGCTTTAACCTATGTTTCATATGGTGGACCAGAAAACCTTCCGCCGCTCGAAGCTTTTTCGCTCGGTTGTCCAGTAATTGCATCAAAAAATGAAGGTTCAATTGAACAATTAGGTGATGCAGCAATTTTAATAGACCCAAATGAAACACAATTTTTTTTAACCATGATTGAAAAAATTCGGGATGATGAAAAATTTAGAGAAGATTTAATTTCAAAAGGAAAAAAAAAGTCAATAATTGGAAAATTTCTGATTTTGTAACTGCAGCAAATAATTTGTTTCTTAGTTATGAAAAATATATAAAGACCTGGAAATAAATAGTTTTGATTATGAAAAAGTTAAATAAACCCTTTCTAATAAAGAAAAAAAGATATCAAGACAAAAGGGGCTATTTTCAAGAACTCTTCTTAAATAAAACACTTAAAACAGATGTTAAATTTACAGCAATAGCAAAATCGAAACAAAATGTTGTTAGAGGTATGCACTTTCAATTAAAAAATAAACAAACAAAAATAATATCAGTTATTCAAGGAAAGATATTAGATGTTGCAGTAAATTTACAAAAAAATTCTAAATATTTTGGAAAAATTTATTACTTTATTCTAAGTGAAGGAGATTCTGTCTATATTCCTAATTATTTTGCACATGGATATGAGTGCTTGTCTAAAAATTCAACTATCTTATATCACCTTGATAATTATAGAGACGCTAATAATGAATATGGAATACCATATAATGATCAAACTTTAAAAATTAGATGGAAAACTAATAAGCCTATACTTTCAAAAAGAGATAAAAATCATCAAACTTTTTTAGATTTTAAAAGTAAATTTATTGGTCTATAGCTAATTACTAATTTTTTGTAAAAAACTTTTAAAAAACTTTATTGGTTTCTTTATTATTTTAATAATAAATAATAAATAAACTAATAAGAAGTTTTGATTATTATCAATCCTTATTTGATTTAGATCAAGTAAGTGATCAAAATAATTGATTTTTGAAGAAAAACCTCCTTTTAAAAATTCTCCAAATATTTCATTTTTTTTACTAGCCATGCCTTTAAGTTTGAAGTTAATTATCATCCTGTAAAAAAAAGATAAATCGGCACTTAAATATTCTGAATTATATTCTCCTATTTTTCTATGTTCTTCAGTTTTAATAAAAAAACCAACAGAATGGGACGTGTAAAAGCCGAAACTCCATTTAATTTTCCACGGTTTAAATCCGTGCATTAATTTGTATTTTTGAACACTACCAAATAAAAAATCAATTTTATTATCAAAGAAGTAACTATTTACTAATTGTAATGCATTTGGATAGTAAAAATCATCAGCATTTAAAAATCCAACAATTTCACCATTAGCAAGTTTTAATCCTTTGTTCATTGCGTCCCAAATACCATTATCTTTGTTAGATATCAAAATATCAATTTTAGACCTATATCTCTCTAAAATTCTCATTGTATTATCTGTAGAGCCACCATCTATCACAATATATTGATAATTTTTATAAGTTTGGCCAACTACACTTTTAATTGTTTTTTCAATTGTTTTTTCACTATTTTTAACAACAGTTACAATGGATATTTTAAATTTTTTAATTGCCATACGTTAAATTAATTTACTTAGTTCAAGATTTATATACTTATTATACAAAAAAAAATAATGAAAAAAATTTTAGTAATTGGTACAGGTAAGTGGGGCAAAATAGTTTTAAAAAAACTTAAAACAATTGCTGAGGTAAAAATAGTTATAAATTCTAAGAAAAATTATAAAAATATTAACATTAAATTTATTGATTGGGTTTTTATATTAACACCAGACTCTAAGCACTATTCAATGGTTAAATTTTTTCTAAATAAAAAAATAAATATCTTTTGTGAAAAGCCACTGGCCAACTCTTACTTAAGGTCCTTAAAATTAGTGAAGCTAGCAAATAAAAAAAATAAAAATTTATATATAGATGATGTTGAGAATTATAAAAAAAAAAAAATTAAACTCAAAAAAAACAATTATGTTATTAGATTAAAAAAAAGCAAAGGTTCTGTTAGTTCAATTTTAAATAGGCTCACATATCACGATATGTATTTACTAAGTCCATATCTTATTAAATATAAAAATTTAAAAATAAAGATCATAGAGAAGAAAAAATTTTTAAATTTTTTAATTTTTAATAAAAATATTAGTTTTAACTTTTTATATAGTTTGAACTCTGATAAAATAGAACATTCAATAAATAATTTAGATCTTAATAATGTAAAAGTTGACGCCTTAACAGAAATGCTTAATACAGTATTGTATAATAAAATTAATTACAAAATAAATCATAAAGAGTCACTTTTTGCATCAAAAATAATAGATAATGTCAGAAAAAAACTATAGTAAAATTTATGCGTGGCTTAAGGCTGACTTTAATGAAAAAGCCTTAGATCATATTAAAGATGAATTAATCAACATTCTAATTACTGGTAAAAGTTTGTCTGAAGATTTATATAATTTATACTTCAGAGAGATAGCATATATCGTACATAAATTTTCACAAAAACCATGGACTACTCAAAAGTCTATAATTGAAAAATTAGGCATTAAAAAAGAAATATTAATTAAAATTAATTCTATATTAAGAGATAATCCAATAATACAAAAAATGATTTTAGACAACGGAGTGGGTAGAAAATATTGGAAGACAATAATTCCATTCGCAGAAAGCACTAAAGATGTTTTGGAAAATAATATAAAATTTCCAAAAAGAATTGCTTTATTTCCAGGCGTCTCCTGCATGTTTTACTGTGGATTTTGTGGTAGAAATCAAAAAGAAAAATATCCACTTAATATTGTAGATAAATCATTAATCACATATGAAAAACTTTTTGTAGAAAAATCACACGATACAGCATTTTCAATTTCTGGAGGATTAGAGCCCTTAACTAATCCAAAACTTGGAAATATTATAGAGAGTGCAAGTAGAAATAAAATAAGAGTACCGCTAATTACAAATGGTTATTCATTAACAGAAAATTATTTAGAAAAGAATCCAGGCCTATGGATGTTGGACTCGCTTAGGATATCTCTTTATGGTGTAGATGAGGATTCTTATTTTTATATTACAAGATCAAAAAAAAGTTATCAAATGGTTAAAAAAAATGTAATTAATTTTTTAAAAAAAAGAAATCAAATAAATCCAGATTTAAAAGTGGGTTTTAATTTTATAATTCTATCAGAGAATATAAATTATTTTGAAAAAATTTTAGATTTCATAAAAGAAATAAATACTGAGGTTAAAAATGGAAAAGGAGTAGATTTTCTAAGTTTAAGAGATGATTACCAAAGTGTTACAGGAAAGGATGAAAAAAATGACGTAGATAGAAAATACAGACTAGATGGAACAATGGGTGATAATGAGCGACTAACTTTAATGGCTAAGATTCAAGATTTTATAAAAAAGAAAAATGAGATGTTTGATAAATTGCACATAGATTTTGGTTATTCTCTTGAAAATTTAGCCAATGGTTTTATAGGAGAACCATTAATTCAAGTGCCAGGAGATAAAATGAGAGGTTTTGGTTTTCCACAATTATCAGTAGCCATCGATTTATATGGAGATGTTTTCTTATTTAGAGAAGCTGGTTTCTTAAATAGAGAAGGTAATAAGAAATTTATAATAGGTAGAATTAGTCCAGACGATTCAGTTGAGGAAATAATAAAAAACTTTCTGCAAAAGAAAAACCCTTTAGTTTATCAAAAAAATGACTCTAGATTTATGGACTCATTTGATCATGTGCTCACCGTTTTGGTTAACCAGGCGCAAGAGGATAGAGATTTCGAAATTCCATTTCAAATGGGGCCAATTAAAATCAGAACACAAATTAATAAAATAAATTTAGGTAACAATTGGTATAGTGATAATGTGTAGATTATAAATCAAGATTCTTTTGTATTTTTCTTGATAATGTTACACAAGTATTCCATTTGCTTGAAAGTATATTGTAAAATTTATCATCAATTTTTGTAAATTCAGTAGTTCTTTCATCTGTTTTTTCGACATTTCTTTTTAAAGTCCTTACTATAAAAAATGATTTAATAAATTTTGCATTTTTTAAGAAAGGTAAGTATTGAGAACTGTGATTTATAAAATTTTTGAATTCAGAATTTTTTTGAATATTCAAAGATTTGTTATTAACAAATTTCTTTTTTAAATTGTTAAATTTTGGATAGTAACCCTCCTTTATCTCTAGTTTTGAATGAAGAACATCACTTAAAAGATGATAATTAGTTCCAAGATAAGGGTCAAGGCATACAAATTTACCATCAGCTACAACAAAACTTTTATTACGATATCTTTTCTCAAGCTTAACAACAATTTTTTCTATTAATTCGAATTTATATTTTTTTGTTAATTTTAAATCTAATTTCTTTAATACTTCGTTATTATTTTGATATGTGACAATAAAAACTTTGTCAAATTCTTTTAATAATTTTTTATTAACATTAGCACCAAGAACTAACTTCAAGTTCTTATTTTTAGATATTAACATCTTAATCTTTTTTTTAATTTTAAAATAATTAATAATTTTTTCATTGGATTTTATAATTCCAGAAATTTTATCTGAGACATAGTTTTTATTGTAGACTTTTTTATAAGACAACTTATTTTTTTTTAGAATCTTAAGATAATTTTCAAAACTAACTTTGCTTCCTTTTTTTGAAATTGCATAATAATTATCTGTATTGCTAAGTACATTTTTTCCATAAAATTTAATGAATTCATTGTAGGATTCTTTAATCTCCCTAATAGTTTTAGGTGATCTTGGATAATGATATCCACGATGAAATCTAAATTGATTAACTTTAGAGGCTCCTTGCAATATATCATTTTTCTTTTCGAATAAAGTTACCTCATGACGTTTGCTGAGAATTAAAGACAATGTACTCCCAAAAAAACCAGATCCTATAATTGCAATTTTCATTAATCTATATTTTAGAGAATACTTTGTTATATAATTTAATGTGTCTTTCTACAGAAAGTTTCCATAGATGCTTTTTGGCTAATTTCATTTTGTTTTTTAGTTTTGTCGGGTTCAAAATAAAATTTTCTATCATGGTTTTTAATTCATAATAGTTTTTTTTTGGAAAAATGTCTCCCCCCTTGCCACCAAGAAGTATCTCTCGTGGCCCGCTTTTGCAATTTGAGGAAATGACAGGCGTATTTAGCATTAAAGCCTCATTTAGAACATTTGGAAAACCTTCGTAATTTGAAGCAAATATAAATAAATTAGATTTTTCTATATAAGGATAGGGATTTGAGCAGCTATCAATGACAGTTACTTTTTTTTCTAAATTGTTTTTTTTTATGTATCTAATAATTTTACCTTTATATTCGCCGTATCCAATTAAAATTAATCTTAAATTTTTATGTTTTTGGAACAATAAATTTGTAGCTTTTAAAATATCGATTTGACCCTTGTATTCACTAAACCTCGAAACATTAATAAGATAAATATTATTCTTTATAAATTTAAATTTAATTTTTTTATTTTTAAGTTTATAAATAATTTTATCACAAGATGGGCTGTGAATTGTCTGAACAGATCTTTTAATGTGAATAGATAGATCCCTTGATAATTCTTTGCATATAGCAATAACCTTATCAACTTTTTTATATGAAATTTTCATCAAAAACTTAATAATTTGTTTCTTAACAAATTTAAAAAAACCATCATAATAATTTAATTCATCCAGATGATTTCTTTCAATAAATATCTTTTTTATTTGAGCTAAATTTAAAGATGAAAAAAAACTTATAATATTTGCAAAATTTTGATTAGAAAGCAAAATTATCTTTTCATAATTATGCTGTTCTTCAATATGTTTATTTAAAATTTTTCTTAATTCAAAAATCACATATAATGTACGTGAGGCTTTTAAATTTATAAAATTTATTTCTTTACTCAATTGCTTTTTGAGAACACTTTTGTTTAAAGATATAAAAGTTATAGAAAATTTTTTAAGGTTTAGATTGTTAATAAGCCTATATAGATTTCTATCCGCACCACCTAAACTAGAATATGGATGAAATATAATTAATTTTTTTTTTTTCATAAATTTATAAAAATTTAATAATCGTTTTTAAATACTGATTGCAATTATTTTTAAAGTTGAATCTGAATAATTTTTTATATCCTAAATTAATCTTTTTTTTACTTTTTTTTTGATTTTTATAAAAATAGCTTATTTTATTTGAAAGTTGGTTATAATTTCCAACATTGAAAAGTTCACCATATTTTCCAGCAGATAAAATTTCCTTAGGCCCAGTTTGGCAATTCGAAGATATTATAAATTTTTTTAATGCCTGAGCTTCCAATAAAACATTGGGTAAGCCCTCATATAATGAGGTAAGAATAAAAAGATCAGATTTAAATATGTAGGAATATGGGTTTTTTTGAAATTTAATAATTTTAACAATTTTACGAAGGTTATTATATTTAATGAAGTTTAATAAATCTTTTTTTTTTTCACCATCACCAATGATAAGTACTTTCATTTTTATTTTATTAGATAAAATCATAATAGATTTTAAAAGAGTGATTTGGTCTTTTTGTTTTACTAGTCTTCCTATAGTGATTATATTTAAGCAATCGTTTCTAAAAAAATTAAAAAATATTTTTTTTTGCGAAAGTCTTTTAATGTATTTAATATCTTCTAGTGGGTTATAAATGCACAAAGCCTCAACATTAAATTTTTGTTTAATTTGATTTTTAAATTCCAAACTATTTACAATAATCCTATCTGACAATTTTAAAAATATAGAAAAAATTTTCTTTTTAAGGCTGTTAACTGCGTATCCTTGGGGAGAGGCATTAGATCGAATAACAATTTTACAACAAAAAATTTTAGCAATTAAAATTGCAAAAATATTACTATTAAATGAAAAAATTGTAATCTTGTTTTTTTCTTTGAAAAAAAAAAATGTGAACAGATATAGACAAATAAAAGTTTTTAAATATCTGTTGCTATAATTCCAAAAGTTATTACTAGGGCTAATAAAATTTACTTTATTATTAAATTTTTTTTTTTTATTATAGTTAGCAGTGATAATTGAAACTTTATTGATTTTATCAGATAAATAATTTGTAATATTGTATAAATTTTTCTCAACACCACCATCCTCTATTGAAGGGGAAAAAATTAATAGAGTTTTTTGCATTTATAAAATAATTGATTGTAAAATATTAATTTAGTTATTATTAGTTATCATAGGTTCTTATAAACATTAAATTAACAATAATGATAAATATTTTTTATTGGTCTCCACATTTGTCAAATGTTGCAACAATTACAAATGTTATAAATTCAGCTAATTCTCTCATAAAATATAATAAAAGTTTGTTTCATGTTAAAGTTTTAGATGTAGCTGGGGAATGGATAGACCAAAAAAAAAAATTATTTGAGAAAGATATTACTTATGAAAAAATTGGATCATTAAATTTATCCTCTAAATTGCCTGTGAATGGTTTTTTGAAATCTAGGCTTATATTTATTTTTATTTTTTTAAAAAGCATTATTCCTTTATTAAGATTATTACAAAAACAAAAACCAGATTATATTATAATTCACTTGTTAACATCATTGCCACTATTTTTATTAATTTTTTTTAGATTTGACACAAAATTTATTTTAAGAATTTCAGGATTGCCAAAGCTTAATTTTATAAGAAAATTCTTTTGGAGATTGGTTTCAGATAAAATTTATAAAATCACTTGTCCATCACAAGAAACTTTAGATTTTCTAAAAAAATCTAAAGTATTTAATGCTGATAAGTTAATTGTATTATACGACCCAATTATAAA